>Ga0310694_10000505_pt1 | contig 50905 bp, 46 predicted proteins | sample 174DNAGHGhighgp2_FD_203884 | JGI IMG/M metagenome (GOLD analysis project Ga0310694, IMG submission 203884) | Sheep rumen microbial communities from Palmerston North, Manawatu-Wanganui, New Zealand - 1742 DNA GHGhigh gp2 (v2) (version 2) | ecosystem: Host-associated > Mammals > Digestive system... | reverse complement strand
TGCCGTCATCAATTCCGATGGTTATACCGGCAGCGCCCCGACCATCGTTCAGTACATCACCTATGAAGGCAGCAAACCGCATTGCCCGAAACCCGAAGAAAAGCCTTTGACCAAGGACGACATCCGCGCCATCATCGCGGAAGCCCTTGCCGAGAAGGAACCCGCCCCGGTCGAAGAGCCGGAAAAACTCGATGAAGAAACCCTCACCGAGGAAGATCTCCGCGCCATCATCGCCGAGGAAATCTCTCGCGCCAACGCCCCGGCCGAAGAACCGAAGCCGGAGCCCGAGCCCGAACCCGAAAAGGACGAAGAAACGCAATTCCTTACCGAAGAGGACCTCCGTGCCATCATCGCCGAGGAAATCAGCAAATCCAACCCCAAAGAAGAACCGGCCGTCGAAGAAGAGCCCGTCAAGGAAGAACAACCCGTCTTGACCGCCCGCGAACTCCGCGAAATCGTCCGCCAGGAACTCAATGGCACCGGTCCGAAGGAAGAACCGATCGATGATGACAGCACCATCATCACCACCGAAGACCTCCGTCGGATCATCCGCCAGGAAATCGAAGCCAATAAGCCGGTCGAAAAACCCGAAGAAATCAAGGAAGAACCGGAAGAAGTCCTCACCAGCGAAGACCTCCGCACCATCGTCGCCGAAGAGCTTGCCAAAGCCCAGCTTGCGAAAGAACCGGAAGAAGAGCCGAAAGAAGAACCCGCTCCCGCCATCAGCAGCGAAGAGATCCGCGAGATCATCCGCGAAGAAATGGCGGCCAAGCCGGAAGAAGAACCCGTCCAGCACCTGAGCTCCGAAGAAGTCCAGACCATCGTCGTCACCGAGCTCGATAAGTTCCGCGAGCAGCAGAAAGCCGAAGCCGAAGAAGCCGCGAAGGTCGAACAGGCCCGCGCCGAAGCCGAAGCCGAGGAAATCCGCGCCCAGAACGAAGAGATCCGCGCGATCAAGGAAAACGCCTTGACCCAGGAACAAGTCCGTGACATCGTCGCCGAACTTTTAGAAAAAGTTCTCATCGTCCGCCCGGTCGAAGAGCCGAAGCCGGAACCCGAACCCGAGCCGGAGCCTGAGCCCGAGCCCGAAGTGATCATCGTCGAAGAGCCGAAGCCCATCGAAGAGCCGGCCCCGGCCCCCGAAAAAGCGAAGATCGTCCGCATCCCGTTCAATGAGAGGATGCTCAAGGCCGACGAAGAGACCATGGCCAACTACAACGAACTCAAAGCCGAAGCATTAAGCTATGGCTTAAAGAGCCGTCTCTCCAACAGCGGCGACACCTTCCGTCTCCATACGAAGACCTACGTGAAGATCACCGTCGCTGGCAAGGGTCTCAAACTCTACTTGGCCCTCAACCCGGTCGACTATGCCAATAGTTCGATCCCGGTGCATGATGCCGGCGCCAAGAACATCTACAAAGAGATCCCGGCCGTCTTCAAGGTCAAGAGCCCGTTATCCCTCCGCAGAGCGAAGCAGCTCATCGCCGACGCCTGCGAAAAGGACGGCCTCGAACAAGGCAAGATCGAATCCAAAGATTGGATCAATCCGTTAAACGACTATCGCCCTCAACTCGGCGCCAAAGCCGGTGATGAGGACGAAGAAGACGACGAATAATCCCGTCTCCATCGGTAACTAAGCCCTCCAACTCGGAGGGCTTTTTACTATTATTTTTCTTTAGTTATGGTAGAGTATTATCCGTAAGTTACGAAACGGAGTTGATGACAAAACGGGACCTGACAGTTGGATATACTTCATATTAGGGCTCGTTTTTCTTTTTTTAAGCGCCTTTTTCAGTGGCTCGGAAACCGCCTTCCAGAAACTGAATCATTTTCGTTTTGCCGTAGCGGCCCGCGATGGCGAGCGGATGGCCCGTTCCGTTCTCTGGCTCCATGACCGGTTCGACCGGGCTTTGAACGCCATCCTCATCGGCAACACCGTCGTCAACACAGGGTTGTCTGTCTTATTCACCAACCTGTTCTTATTGACCGTTCCTTTGGAGCCCGGCCTCAATTCCCTCATCGCATCCATCATCCTCACCATCTTCGTCTATTTGTTCGGTGAGACGTTGCCGAAGCAGATCGCTTCGAAGATCCCGAACCGTTTCGCTCGGTTCTCGGTCTATCCCCTCATCGTCTTCTACTTCCTCCTCTGGCCGTTCACGATCGTCTTGCGCGGCATTTCTTTGCTGTTCCAGAAGATCTTCCCCAAGAAGAAAGAACCCGCCTTTACCGAAGAGGACTTCGCCTCCGTCATCGAGCAGAATGAGGATGCCGGTCTCTTGGAAAAGAACGAAAGCGAGATCATCCAGGCATCCATCGAGTGGAGCGATACCTCTGTTAAAGAGGTATTGACCCCGAAATACCGGATGTTCGCCATCGATGCGAAAGGGCTCGACAACGCGACCCTCATCGAGAAAATCTGCGGGACGACCTATTCGCGAATCCCCATCTATTATCAGAAAAAGAACCGCATCATCGGTTTCTTGATGGTTAAGAGTTTCTTAGCCGAATACCTCAATAACCCCAAAGCCAACTTCTTCCGTTTCGTGGAGAAGCCCTACATCATTTCGCCGCGGACGAAACTCGGGGATTTGGTGGATGGCTTCCGCCTCCACAAAACCCAGGTCGCTTTGGTCATGCAAAAAGAAGAAATCCTCGGTCTTGTGACGATGGAGGATGTTTTGGAAGAGCTAGTCGGTGACATCGACGAAGTCATCGCCTTGCCGGAGGAGGACGACGAATGAGCGCGCTCCAATGGGTATATCTAGGCGTCCTCGTCCTCTTGCTGGCGTTATGTTTCTGCTACAACGCCTGCGATATGGCTTATAGCGCCGCGAATCGTCTTCGTCTCGAGCGGGAAGCCCATGGCGGCTCCAAACGGGCGGAGAGGGCCTTTAAACTCGCCGGGGACTATGATAAGACGATCGCGACCATTCTCTTCGGGAATGACTTCGTCAACGTCTTCGCTTCCTCTTTGGCCGTCATCCTTGGCCATGCTATTTTGGACGGCGTGGTCGCCGACCGCTGGGTCGAATTCATCGCTTCGGCGGTCATCATCGTCGCCATCCTCGTCTTCGGCGAGATATTGCCAAAGGCAATCGCTATGCGGAATCCCAATAAATTCGCCAAATTATTCGTCGGATTCATGAAAGTCAGCGGCATCCTTTTCTTCCCGTTCGTCTTCCCGGTGAACTGGCTGAGCAAGAAGATGGTTTCGCCTCTCATCGAAAAGACCGGCCCGCAAAGCGAGCTGGCCTCTGATGAAGAACTCGAAGCGATGGTCGATGAGATCCGCGAAGAAGGCATCATCGATGAAGACCAGCAGGAGCTCCTCCATAACTCCATCGATTTCAAAGAAACCAGCTGCTTCGAGATCATGACTCCGCGCGTCAAGATCTTTGCCTATGACCTTGAGGATCCTTTCGAAGACTTCTGCAAGCAGAAGAACGCCTTCGTTCATAGCCGCATCCCCGTCTGCCGCGGCGACCTCGACCACATCGAAGGCTATCTCCAGGCCAAGACGTTGCTTCGCGTCCTCGTCAGCGGCCAAAAGCCCGATTTGAGCGAACTTATCCTCCCGATCGTTTCCGTCCCGCGCACGATGGAAATTTCCTCCGCCCTCGCGACGATGAAAAAGACCAAGAGTCACATCGCTCTTGTCCGCGACGAATTCGGCGGCACCGAAGGCATCCTCACGATGGAAGACATCTTAGAGGAGCTCGTCGGCGATATGTGGGACGAAGAAGACAAAATCACCGCGGATATCGCGCCGATCCCCGGCAAAAAGAACGCCTATATGGCCCGCGGCGAGATGAATATCGATGATTTCTTCGAGCGTTTCGGCTTGGATGAAGACCGAATCGATGAAGACTACAGCACCCTTTCCGGTTGGATCAACGACAAGCTCGGCCGCTTTGCCAAAGTCGGTGATCGCCTGATCTTCGATAAAATTGACCTCGTAGTTAACGAGGTCCGTGACTACCATGTCATCAGCGCGGTGGTCTATTACCATTCGCGCCGGAGAAATAAGCGGGATAAGATCATCCCTGCTGGGTGATTCGTTCCTTTAAGGTCTTTTGATATAACTCGTAGATTTCCGTGGCGATTTGTTCCACGGTTTTCTTTTGCCCGTCGATGACAAAGTCAACCGGGCCGATATTGGCGCGGTCGAAGTCGACGCGGTCGGTGGAGAGGCGACGGGCGATATTCTCCTCTTTATCCCCACGTAGGCGCATGCGCTCACCACGCAAGGATTCTGGCACATCGATAAAGAAGGAGATGATGGTCGGATCGTTGAGTTTGCGGAAGTTCTTGTAGCCTTGCGGTTCAACGATAAGGACTTTTTCCGAACCGATTTGATCGAGCCCGGTGCCGTAGTGGTTTCCGGAATAGACGGCCGTTTCGGCGAAGCGGTGGGCTTTTTTCCGACGGGAGAATTCTTCCTGACTCACGAAGAAATAATCCACACCGTCGGTTTCACCGACGCGCATGGCACGTGTCGTGGTTGTGACGACCTTTTTTACGCCGAAAAGCTTTCCGAGCATCTTCGCCGCTTCGGTCTTTCCGCTGGCAGAGGCACCGATCAGGATAATCATGCTTCCATTATAGAGGGATTGGCCGATTTCGGAACACGAGTTTTCGTTTTGCGAAAAATAATATGTAAAAAATGCCTTCCACTTGTCTATTCATTGGTGAAAGGAGCAGTGGAATGAACATCGATCCCCCAGAAGTGGCTAAAACGGTTTCTGATCGCTCGAAAACCCTAAGAAGACGTTATCGTCGCTCTCTTTTGGCCCTAGGAATGAGCCCAGACACCCATATTTTCGATTTGGATTACGATTGGCTTGGCTATAAAAACACCAGAGAATCCCGGTTTTTGCGTGAAGTTGTGGATTTTTACCTTGAGTTAAATGAAGTCGAATCGCGAATTTTCGTCTGCCAGGTATTGGAACGAGGCCGTCATTTTCCTTTTTGGTGGTTGGGGTTTGTCCGGCAGGAAAAGGAATACTTGCGTCTTTACGGCGACACCTTGCGGAAAATCGATGAGAAATTCTACGCGTAACTATGATGCCAATACTGGACTTCAAGCGACTTGCATCCGCTTTATTATTGACAACTTTATGCAGTAACGTTCCACCCCGGAAAAACATCTCTGGATTAACTGGCGCTGGGGCCTATTGCGATGTTTTGGTGCGTCCAGCGTTTCAAGGTCAGCCCTATACGGTGGATATCCATTTTCAGAACTGGGAAGCGGGGGCGCACTACCTGACGGTTGGGTGGCAAAGCAGTTTAGCGCCAAATTCCTATACGTTCGGGACCAAGACATTCAACAAGGCCTATTTTCCATATGAATACAAAGCTTATTCCGGATCGGCCGGTCAAATTCAAGAGTTCAACCTATACGTTCCAGGACAATATGTCGCCGAATGGAACACTTTGATCATGTTTGATTACAACATCTTGACTGGTCAGGAAACGGTGGTCTCAAGAAACTTCAAAGTAGGGCGTGTTTTACCACAAAGTGGCTGGAATTTGCTTGAGAGCCCGATGATTTATGGCAATACATATGCTTATTTGAACCCTTATGGTACCTGGGAAACTTACACTGATACGGTTTCGACCACCGGATTGAAGCAAAAATACGAGTGTTCATCGGATAATATCGTCCCCTTAGAGGAGATGATCTTTGATTTTTATAACTATCAGAACAAGCAAAAACGAACACCAGAATCATCGACGTTATTTCTAACCGTATTTGGGGACAATTATCTTGATTTTGACCCCTATGTTGGAAACGGTGCAATTCATCAAAAAGATTCGATACGTATCCCACTTTCTTGGCAACAAAGAAGTGATGAAAAGTATCGTCCGATCCTATCGCCTACAGTGACAAACTTTGACCTCGGAAATGGACCCATTTCTAGCAGCAATGAGGTCCGTTTGCCCGTCCTTGGAGGCGCTTATCCGACTTATCACTTCCGATTCGAGAATTCGGAGTCCGGAGATCTATCCTATTACTATTTTGAGTTTGATTTGGAGCCCGCCGCCCCCTTTATCGGCAGCTGTCAAAACGCTAGATGGTGCGTTGAGGTACATTAGATGCTGAATCTTTTCGTCGTGGCCGTCCTTTTTATCTTCACGAACAGCATTTTTTCCTATTCGTTCGCCTATTCCGGTATCAGTAGGACCTTCGCAGCGTTCGGGAAAGGAGCGGCTGAATGTGCCGTCGTGAGTTTGGACTCGCTTGGGAACGAGTTGGATCGTCCTTATTTTGATGGGGCGGAGTTTGCCAATAGGGCGTCACTGTACTTTGAAGAAAATCTTTCTCGTTACCTTACGAAGAACCAGGAACCTGAGCTCGATTTTTACTATTTCGACGCTTTTTCGGCAGGAAATATTGAAGAATTGGCAAAACCAACCGGGATTCGCATGAATTTTCGTTGCCCGGTTCTCCAATACGGATATTACGAAAACACGGCAACTTTCATCTTAAGACAGGGGGATTCTTATGGCGATTAATCCATCTAGTTTTATCGAATCGTCGTTCCTCAGCGAACTGTTACAAACACCGGGCCTCACCGACGTCTCCTTTAATGGTGAGAAGGTTCATTATGTTACGAACGCGCATGGTCGGGCGGCCTCCTCGATCGAAGTCACACCGAGGGAGGCTGGAGACTTTCTCCGTCAGTTAGCCAATCTGACCGAGCGGCAGTTCTCCTATTCCTCCCCGATTTTGGACGTCAGCTTTGGCCGTTACCGCCTGAATGCGGTCTATCAGAGCCTTGCTCGGTTTAAGAACGAGAAGACCTACACGTTCTCGCTTCGCTTAGCCTCCCCCAATTGTTCAATTGACGATAATAAAGACTTTTTTGGTGGTAATTCGGAACAACTTTTGCTTAACGCGTTAGCAAAACAGGAAAGTATTGTGGTCGGTGGCAAGACCGGAACGGGGAAAACCGAGTTGGAGAAGTGGCTTTTGTTGCGAATGACCCCTGCGACCCGCGTCATAGTGATCGATAACGTGGAAGAACTAGATATGATTGCCAATCCAGAGATCGATTTGACCACTTGGATTGCGAACGAATCGATTCCACAAGCTTCTTTTGCCTCTCTAATCAAAAACTCTCTTCGAAATAACCCGGACTATATCGTTATCGCCGAGGCAAGGGGTGCCGAAATGCTGGATGTCATCACCAGTGCGATGTCCGGGCACCCCATTATTTCCTCCATTCATTCCCGCGATTTGTTCAGCATGCCGGAACGAATGGGGCGTTTGGCCATGCTTTCCCCGCAAAAACTGTATTTGGATGCCCTAGTCCATGACGTCGAGGAACATTTCGGACTTTTTGTTTATCTGGAAAAGGATCTCCATGAAGGGAAGGTTCGCCGATACATCCGCTCCATCGGTCGAATCGATCGGGCGACGGGCAAAATGCAAAAACTGTACGAGAGGGAGGAAACAAGATGAAAAATCGTCTGATCGCAATGGCGGTTTCGTTGGTCGCTGGTGGATTGGCCTACCTTGTTTTAGATGATTTATACATTGGATTGGCGGTGGCAGGAGTTTTCCTTCTTTCGACTGTCTTTCTCATCGCTCCTGTCTTCACTCGTTATCAGCGAAAAGCGGCCATCATCCATCAGGCTTATCGTTTCGTAAACAACTTTATTGTTTCTCTTTCTATCACAAACAGTGGTGAGACGGCTTATGCCGCCGCTTGCGAAGGGGTTTCGGATCCCACTTTCAAAGAAATCACTGCGCGAATCGATACGATGTCCGCCCAGGAAAAAATCGAATACCTCGCAAGTTATTTCGATGCCCCGTTTTACCCGATGTTCCTATCGGTATATTCCATCTATTCCGAACAAGGCGGTGATTGTTTGACTGTTGCCGACCCATTGCTAAAAGAGATAACCAGGGACGAGGAGCATACCCGGAAGATGCGGAAAGATAGTCGTAAAGTTTTGGCACAATTCGCGATATTTTGGGTTATGAGCGCCTTTATCATCGGGTTTCTCCGTTATGGTTTATCGGGTTATTACGAAACCATGCTTCATAGCAAAGCGTTTCGAATCATCGGCGTTTCTTTCTTCGCCATCGCATTGGCTTCGTTTTTCATCTTTGCCCGCGTTTATACCGGTCTTCCATTCCAAGTGAGGTTCCGCCATGAAGAAAAGTAAAACAAAGAGACTATCCATTAATGAGCGGCTTACAGCTGCCGGAGCGGAACCAAAGAAGGTTTGGCTCATCATTGGGGCGTTGGACGCCTTCATCGTCGGCCTTGCGGTTTTTCTCTATTTCCAAAAGTTATCAATTTATCTCTGTTTGGCGTTCGTTGCCGTCATTCCGATTGGGGACTATATGCTCCTTGGGATGTTCTTTAAGAACAAAAACAAGGCGGAAATCAATTTGGAAACCGAGTTTGTCCGTCTATTCGGTTATCTCAGTGTCTATCTCCAGGACGGGATCCCGGTCTATTCTTCCTTGGAACGGATTCGGGCTTATGCGAGCCCGGCCATGGACGAGCGGCTCAAGGAGCTTTTGGAACGGATCGATGGGGATAAAACCGTTTCGCCGTATGTGCGTTTCGCCGAGGGATTCCCATCTCTGATGGTCAAAGAAGTTTTGGTGAGTCTTTATCTGATTGCGGAACAAGGTGGAACGGGCACTTATATCACCCAATTTCAGAAATCATTCGATACATTGAGCGATGAAAAACGGAAAATCGACCGCGAACGCCGGGTCTCATCGCTGAATACCCTATGCTTTTTGCCGATGATCGGCAGCGGGGTCACGATGGTCATGATTTTGGCTGGCATCGTCGTCTTGATGAGGGAGTTGACCAATGGCATCTAAACTCGGTTTTTTGCTCACGTTGTTTTTCGTGATGGTCGTCGTCGCCTACGCCGGAGATTTATGCGCAGTGAACGCGATTTACACCCGGCTCGATTCGGTCGCGGTGACCGCGGCCTATCAGATCGCCCTTCAAAGAGGCATTACGGATTCCATCACCCAATTTGTTTCCGAAGAGGCGGGAGCGACGATTGAATCGCTCAACAATGGTCCCGTCGCCTTTGGCGACACATTTCGCTTCAAAATCTATCGGGAATACCAATCCTTGATTATCAGCAAGGAGCCGATGGTCATCACCGTCACCAGATCAGCCGTCATCGGCTATCTATATTGAACAAAGAAAGGAGGGACATATGTCCGAATTCAAAGCAACGTTGCTGGGCATGATCCTCACCCTGATCGTCTTTGGGGCGATCTCGGTGACCGTCAAAAGCATCTTCACCAACGAAGTGGCTGAAGTGAGCACCCGCTACAACAACACCATCAACAGTCTGAATGCATGACAAGAGAAAGGGCCGAACGGCCTTTTCTTTTTCCAATTCCCGTTGAAACCCTTATAATATGCGCGGAGGTTTTCCTTATGTCCAAAATTGAAGAGATCCGCAAGACATTCGCCGAACGGCTCGGGGTCGAGTCATTAGACGATTCCAAAGGCCTTAAAGACCTTGGTCTTGATAGCCTTGATGTCGTCGAACTTTGCCTTGACCTCGAAGAAACCTATAACATCCAGTTTGAGACGAGCGAACTCGCTTCGTTCCAGACCATCGGCGACCTTTTCGCTTCTATTGAGAAAAAGATTGCCTGAAACTTCGGTAGTTCTTGCAAAGGGTAACCCCCTTGCGTAGAATACTTTTTGCGCATTTTGCGCATCTGGTGCTCAGCTAGCTCAACGGCAGAGCAATCGGCTGTTAACCGATCGGTTGTAGGTTCGAATCCTATGCTGAGCGCCATCCCTGGCCTGTTGGAGAAGCGGCTTAACTCACATGCCTTTCACGCATGCATTCATGGGTTCGAATCCCGTACAGGTCACCATCGAATAAAAACCCCGAATGTTCGGGGTTTTCTTTTGTTATTTTGATTTTTCTTTGGATAAGAGAATCTTCTTGATTGCCCAGTTTTGAAACCGTCTGGGCATTGCGTTTAACAATAGAAGCAGGAAGTTCCGGTTGATTTTATACACATATCTCGGCTTCTTTTTCCCAAGGATCTTCAACGCGAGTTTTCCGATTTTTTCCGGTGGGATTTTGCGGCTTTCGACCTTCTGGGTGATCTCTTTGAACTTCTCGGCATTGTAGTGGTAGTGTTCGGTGGAATCCGAGAACTGGCTGATTCTGGTGGTGGATACGTCGAGCAAGGAAGTATTGACCGCCCCCGGACGGATGACGACGACTTGCTTACTCAGCAACTGCAACTCCATCCGCAGGGAATAAGCGTATTTCTCGACCGTTGTCTTGGTGATGCCATAGATGCCGGTGAACGGCAAAGGATCGAGCGGAGCGAGCTCGCTGGAAGTGATGATGACTTTGCCTTTCTCTATGAGAAGGGGAACGAATTCCTTGTTTAGGCGATAGATGGCGAAAACATTGATATCGAAGATGCGGAGGAAGTCGTCCTCGCTCATCTCGATGAGGGAATTGACATCATAGATGCCCGCCATGCTGATGATGGCGTCAATCTCTTCGGTTTCCTGGCGGACCATTTCATAGGCGGCTTTCACCGATTCGGAATTCCGTAAGTCCGTCTTGATGAAAACAAAGTTTTCCAGCGGTTCTTTCGGTTCCTTGATATCCAAACCGAAAATGCGATACCCATTCTCGACGAGCAGCTTTGCGGTGGCGAACCCCATGCCGCCGGAAACGCCAGATATAACCACGCATTTCATGGATTGATTATAACGCGGAAAGCCCCATCGTTTCCAAAGGGTTTGAAAAAGCTTGCTTTTCTTGCGCCCACCCGTCGCGGATGTGGTATATTAATTGACGAAAAGATGGATCGGAGGCGTTTCATGAAAAAACTATCCAGATTATTGTTCTTGCCTTTGGCAATCGCTACGTTATCTGGCTGTGATCTTTTCCCCAGCGGCGGTGGCGGGGGAACATATTCCAATGAAAACCTGACCGAGGCGAATCGTTCGGAAATCCCCGAAGACTTCTATGTCGCCGAAGGGGAAACCTACTATAAGTCCACTGATGTCGACCTCTGGTTCGAGTGCAGTGGCTATTTCGGCGCCAACTACTATTTCCATATCGACGAAGAAAATCCCAACAAGCGTGTTTATGAAGGGATGTACTTCTACGAAGGCGACTACATATACATGCTGAGCCACAATATGAAAAACTGGCACGCCCTTTTAAGCGATGGGCATGAAACGGGCAACGTGGAAGTCGAACTCGCAGAAGGCCAGGAATACCGCATCATTTTCAAGAATGATGGTGTCTACACCATTAAGTTCGATGTCGAAACGACCAAACTCGATGTCATCCGCACGGCTGATGTCGAAACTCCGAAATTCTACACGATCAAGGGGTGCGATATCTCTTGCACCGCGTTGGATGATAAATTCGTCACGATGTCCCAAAACGATACAAATCCCGATGAATTCGTGTACCGGAACTTCCCGATGAACCACGCGAAAGGAATGATTTTCTGCTCGGCGGTCACCCATACCTCCTGGTTCAAGGTGACCATCGATGAGGATTCGGCCTTCTCTTTGGCTCAGATCACCGGGAAGCGCGACGACTATGTCCAGGGCTGTGTCGATGGGCCGGTTGATATTTATATCAATAAGAAGACTTACGTCGTCCGCATGGAACTTTCGACCCCCGATGAAAATACTTTCTATTGCCAAACGACGTCCACAACGGTCAACGAGGCGATGGAAGTCGATTCCGTCCACCCTTACATCTTCCGTTATGAAATGGTCGTCACCGGATACAGGGATTGGTGGATCGAAGACTTCCGGAACTGCCATTACGACAAATTCCCGATGACCTTCATCGAGTCCGAAACCTTAGCCGTCACCGACAACGGAAGCGCCTATTGTCCCGTGACCGGGACAGTTCGCGTTACGGCGGATGTTTGGCACTGCACCGTTTCGGCCGAGTTGCTCGTTGAATAAAGGAGGCTTTTATGGATTTAGTCATTCTTGCGGCGGGAATGGGTTCCCGCTTCGGCGGACTCAAACAGATTGAGCCCATCGATCCGAAAGGAAACTTCATCATCGACTATTCGATTTATGACGCCAAGAAGGCGGGTTTTGACCGCGTGGTGTTTATTATCAAAGAAGAGAACCGCGAAATCTTCGAAGAGACGGTCGGCAAGCGGATCGCCCCCTATATGGAAGTGGCCTATGCCTATCAGTCCCTCGATGTCATTCCGGCCGGATATGTGCTTCCCGAAGGCCGGAAGAAACCCCTCGGAACCGCCCAGGCGATCTACTGCGCGAAAGACGTCATCCGCGGCGATTTCGCCATCATTAACTCCGACGATTTCTATGGCAGCGATGCCTTCCGCGTCGCGGCGGAACATCTCCGTTCTATGAAGAAAGGGATCAAAGGGGAATACGCCAATATCGCTTATAAAGCGATCAATACCATCACCGAGAACGGATCCGTCAAACGCGGCGTCCTCCATTTCGATGATAAGAACATGCTGACCTCTTTGGTCGAAAGCAAGCTCGAGAAGAAAGAAGGCCGCCTCTACGCGACCCCGCTCGCCGGCGGCGAGACGAAATCGATCGCCGACGATACTTTGGTATCGATGAATATGTTCGTTTTCACCAAAGACATCCTCGATCGCATCCGCGAAGGCTATGTCCCGTTCTTAGAAGCGAGCAAAGAGCATCTTGATGATTGCGAATATCTGATTCCCGACCTCGTATCCGAACTCGTCGAGAAGAAGGAAGTCACTTGCCGGATCCTTTCCACCAGTGCCGTATGGTATGGTGTTACCTACCGCGCCGACAAAGAAGAGGTGGTGGAGGCGCTCGCCAAGCTGGTCGCCAAAGGCGAATATCCGAAAGACCGCTTCGGAGCATAAGAAAAAGCCGGACGAACCGGCTTTTCTTTTTTATGTTGCTTATTTGCCTTTTTTGCTGGGGGCAAGCATCGCGCCAATGAAGGCGAGAGCGGCGAGGCCGGCGAAGATGCCGCCGACGATGGTGCCGGTGCTCATGACGACGTAGCTGCCTAATCCGCCGAGTTCATTGAAGTTGCTATAAGCAGTCGGACCGACGAAGATGAAGACGGTCGCGGCGATCGCCAAGAGGGCAGCGCAGGCGCCGGCGAGTTTGGTGCCTTTGCTCGGCTTGACGAGGCAAGCGCCGATGGCAACGATCGCGCCGAGAGCGGCCGCGATGTAGCCAACGAACGGAAGAACCGCGCCTTTGGCGCCGTTGCCATCGCCGAAGTAGTAGGCCCAAGCATCGGTGGATTCCACGAAATAGCCCGCCGTGCCAACCTTATACTGGTTGGGGAGGAACATCATTCCGAAGGCGACGAGCGCGAAGAGCGCACCGGCGATTTTGAGAAGAGTGGGGATAGTGAGTCCTTTTTTCATTTTGTTTCCTTCTTTCGCTTAAATGATAATGCGTTCGTTCGCCGAGTAAACAAAAAATGTTCGTAGAACAAAGGCGTTCTAAGATATACTTTTAGCCGAGGAATCCCGATTGTGAACAAGAAAAACCTGCCATTCATCGCCCTATTCGCCTTCTTGATTTCCGGATGCAATATCCCGTCTTCCGACAGCATTCCGACCATCTCGATCGACGATAGTCTGCCCGGTTCGATCCCGACTTACGATGCGAGACTCGATTTGAAAATCGTCGGTGTCAATGATTTCCATGGGGCGGTTCTTCAAGACGAGAGTTATGGCAACCCAGGACTCGCCGCTTTAGCGGGCGCGTTAAAGGCGTTCGACCGCGACACGACGGTGCTTGTCAACGCGGGCGATTCGTTCCAAGGCAGCATCGAAAGCAACTATAACCACGGCGAGCTCGTTTCCAAGTGCTTCGCCGAAATCGGCTTCGATGCGGTGACCATCGGCAACCATGAATTCGATTGGGGCAGCGCCTACATCGCCGCCAACGGGGAATTCTTCGGCAAGCCTTTTCTCGGCGCCAATATCTATCACTATGACATGGCGAACCACCAAACATTGGACTTCGCTTCCGACATCGCGGGCCGTTATGAAATCGTTGAGAAAGGCGCGTTCCGCATCGGTATCATCGGCACAATCGGCGATAATCAAATCACCTCGATTGCCTCGCAATTCGCCGATGATTTCGTCTTTATCGACCCAATTCCCGTCATTAAGTCCATTTCCGATTATCTCCGCAATTCCCAGGCCTGCGATGCGATTATCCTTTCGCACCATGGCCGCCAAACTGAACTTCTCGACCAAGGATTGACCGCGGTTTCGCCAGATTCCGGGGCCCGTTATGTCGACGCCGTTTTCTGCGGACACAGCCATATCAATGAGTCCGAAACCGAAAACCGGGTCGCCTTCGTTCAGACGAGCGGCTATGGCACGACTCTCGATGAGATCGATTTGACTTTGACCCGCAACAACGGGGTCGTGACGGTCGCGACGTCGGATTATTCCACCAACGTGAATAGCTGGGGCACCTCCGATCCGACGGTGGCCTCGATCATCCAAACTTACAAGGCCGTCTCCGATGAAGCGGGCCAAGAGAAACTTGCTCAAATCAACGCCAATTTCGTCACCCGCGACCAAGCGTCGAACCTTTATGCCAGGGCGATTTATGAGGCCGCCAAAGCGGTGGACCCGGACATTCTCTTCGCCGGCGGGAACAACGCCCGAAGCTCGTTCTATGCGACTTCGGCAAACGGAAAGAAATACATTGCCTATGCCGACCTTTACAAGGGCCTGCCTTTCGATAACCAAATCATCATTGGGACGGTGACGGGGCGCGACATCATTCGCGAGATACCCTATTTGTATATTTATCGCGAATCAACCTCGGTCAAAGTCGAGGCGAGCAAAACCTACAAAGTGGCCTTGCTCGACTATGTCGCCACCCATCGGAACGCCAACCGAGAGTATGACTACTACCCCTCCTTTGTTCAGACCGACATCATCGAGGACACTTATCGCGATATAACCGCTGAGTATCTCCGCGGCCAAACCGGCATCCTCGACATATCCGAATTCGATGTCTCCAACCCGCATTTCGATCCGTCCTTGCTCAACTAGCGAAACTTGCTCGGGCGGTAGGGACTCCCTATAATTGAATGCGCTTTATGGTCCATTAGCTCAGTCGGTGAGAGCGAGCGCCTTATAAGCGCTAGGTCCGGTGTTCAAGCCACCGATGGACCACCAACCGAAAAACGCCCCCGAGTTCGGGGGTTTTCTTTTTGGGGTTGGGTGACATTTGTTTACGCACATGATCAAATCATGTTGCCCCCTTTTTTATGTCTAACAAACCGAGAAAAACTGATCCGAACATTGTTGCTGCCCTTATCTCTTTGCCATCCCCAATCACCGGCAAAGGCGTGAAGAAAGAATGCTTTCTGAAGATTGTCACCTCGGTGAGGAAAGACGATTCGAATATTGAAGACATCATCACTGTTTTCCCAACAAAGAAAATCAGGACCTCTTAACAGATCGGTTATCGTGTTCTATACTTTCATTGCCAAAGGTGGAGAATCAGCGTTCGACCACGGCGCATCCCCAAGGATGGAGTCAGCGTTCCGGGAAACACGGCTGTCCCGGTTGGCAACTTGAAAAGAACGCCCCCGAGTTCGGGGGTTTTTCTTACGAATCCCATCGCGCCAGATACCAAAAAGGAATATAATACCAACCACGGAGGCGTACCCAAGCGGCTGAAGGGATCGGTCTTGAAAACCGGTAGTGGGCGCAAGTCCAGCAAGAGTTCGAATCTCTTCGCCTCCGCCAGATAAAAACAAAGGGCCTCAATTGGCCCTTTTCTTTATTAGTTTTATCAATGTCGGAATCGCTTTTTCGAATTGCGGACCGAATCGTTTTCCGTCGATTCCATCCTTAAGCGTTTCCTCGATGGCGGCGACCACGAACTTATGCGCGACCGATACGGCTTCGGTCATGTTGCATCCATTCACCAATGCCCCAGTGAACGCGGCGCTGAATAGATCCCCGGTTCCGTGATAGACGCCAGGCCGTTTCTTGCCGATCAGATCGAAACAGGCGCCGTTGTCATAAAGGAAATTGGCGATCTTTTTCCCCGGTTTCTCAATTCCGGTGATCAGGACGGTTTTCGGACCGAGTTTCGCCACATCCTCGGCTAATTCTTTTAATTCCTCGCGGGTGAATCCCTCGGGATGAGAAGGATCGTGGCCCGCCAAAAGCAACGCTTCGGTGACATTGGGCTTCACGATATTGGCCAACGCGACTAGTTCGCGCATCGCCGCGACATGTTCCTCGCCAAAACCGGGATAGAGTTCTCCGTGGTCGGCCATTGCCGGATCGACGATCACTGTCGTCCCGGGGCCTCCGAATTTACGGATCGCCTCTTTGATGACGGGAATCTGGATGGTGGAGAGGTAGCCGGTCAGGATAGCGTCGAAATGGAGATGCAAAGCATCCCACTTGGCGAAGATGTTCGGCAATTCGTCTTTTAGATCCAAAAAACTCCATTCGGGGAACTGGGTGTGATTGGAAAGCAGAGAGGTTGGGACGCCGACCGTTTCGACGCCGCAGGCGGAAAGGGTCGGGAGGGCCACGGTCAAGGAACAACGGCCGAAGCAGGAATAGTCTTGAAAGGTCAATACGCGTTTTTGCATACCTGCATTATACATAAAAAGCGTCCGCATGGGAGGGACGCTTCTAGAAGAGTGATGGGAAGTAGACAAATCGGTAGAGGATGAAGCTGATGAGTGCGATCACCCCTAAGGTCGTTCCGACGACGCCGAGGACGAGGCCGTTCCGGACTTTTCCTTGTGGGATGTCTTTGTCTTTTGAGGCGAGGACGATCGCGGGGATGCCTAATCCGACCCCGACGACGCCCGCCCAGCCAAAGAAGCCGATTAGGACGACGCCTACCGCGCCGACGATGGTCGCGGCTAGACCAAGGCCGTAAGTCAAACGATTGTCCCGCGACAAATCCAAAGTCGAGGAAGGCTGCTCTTCCTTCTTTTCGACCAGTTTTCCGCAAGCGGAACAATATTTGGCCTCATCGGGCAATTCTTTTCCGCAATGGATGCAATACTTCATCGTTCGTCGCCTTGGTTCTTATTATCGCATGATTCGAAAACGTTTTCGAACATGGGGAGCCCGCTTTTGCGGAGCGCGTAACGGATGGCTTTCGTCGTGGTGCGCGGGAAAAGCCGATACCCATGGTACATGAACTTTGCATCGGCGCCTGGGATGCAGCGTTTCCGTTTATGGAGGATGGCCCGAAGAATCTTCTTTGCCATCTTGTCTTCCGGGGTGCTGAAGCGGCGGAGTATCCGTTCTTCTTTCTCGTTCAGTTTGATATCCCGCATGATCGCGGTCGGCGAGAAGCCCGGCATGATGAGACCGACATAGCGTTTCTTACCGAGTTCATATTGCAGACATTGGGTGTAGTGGCAGAGGGCCGCTTTCGAGGCGGTATAGGGCGCGGTGCCGACGATGGTGGCCAATGCGGCGGAACTATCGATGTTGACAATCGCCCCTTCCGATGACTTTGCGAGTAAATCTTTTAGTGCCTCAATTCCATACAAAGCCGCGTAGAAATTGGTTTGCATCGTTTTCTCGAACGTTTCGATCGGGGTATCTAACGCGGCATTGAACGGCGGCATGATGCCGGCGCAGTTGATGAGACAATCGGGGGTGATGCCCTCGCGGACGAGCGTTTCGCGAAACGCAGCCCAGGCCGCCCGGTCGCCGACATCGAAGCAGTGGGGGATCAAGCGGTCGCTGAAGGAACCCAATTCTTCTTTGAAGGCGGCGAACTTCTCGGCGCTCCGGCCGATGCCGAGCACCAAACAGCCATGTTCTTTGATGAGAGATGTTGCCAAAAGGCGCCCGAAGCCCGAACTGGCTCCGGTGATGACGATCGTTTTGTTATCCAACCACCTTCTGGCCATATCGATATTTTAAAAGGAGCCGCTCGAATTTATACTAGAAAACATGATAGCGTTCGTGTTCGCCATGAAAAAAGAGGCCGAGCTCCTTCTGGCTCGCGCCGACTCTGTCGTCCAAACCAAAGAAGGATATCCGTCCTTCTACGAATGTTCTTACCGCGGACATTCTTTCCTCGTGGCCATTTCCGGCATCGGGAAAGTGTTCGCCGGGTCATCGATCGCCGCAATCGCGGACCGTTATCCGAATGTTGACGGCATTATTAATGCCGGAGTAGGTGGTTCCGTGGATCCCGAGAAGGCCCCGTTGTTCTCCGTCATCATCGGCAACGAATTCATCCAGCACGATTTGGACACCTCGCCAATCGGCGATCCGCGCTGCTTCATCAGCGGCATCGAGAAAATCGGCCTCCTTGCCGACCCCGATCTCGTCCAAGCGGCGGAGAAAGCCGCCGAAACATGCCGTTATCCTCACGAAACGGGCCGGATTTGCTCTGGTGACCGCTTCATCGCATCTCCAACAGAGCGCGAAGCGATCCGCAAAGAATTCGGCTGCCTCTCCTGCGACATGGAAAGCGCGGCCTTCGCCCAAATCGCTTATGTCTATGAATTGCCGTTCGTCGCCTTCCGGGTCATCTCGGATGTCGGCGACGCCCCAGGCGAATACGAACGGAATCTGCCTGCCGCCAAAGAAATGCTCTTGGCGATCATCGACCGATTGCTTGCCTAAAAGAAAACCGCCCTATGGGCGGTCTTTTTATAGATCGGTGAACGCCCGATCGATGATCGAGACGAATTGGTAATCGGGGAACGCCTCATGCATGGCTTCCTCGATTTTCTTTTTGGTTTCCTCCGCCCCGCCGATCGAGAAGTCGAAGAGAAGATCGTACGTGACCAAATGCTCTTCTTCGCGGAGATAGAGGCCATGGACTTGGAGGATGCCTTCTTCCTGGCTGATAAGTTCCATCAGTTTGCGGCGGATGGCGACGATGATCTCGCTGGTGTCGTTGGCGGCATAGACCCCCAATGTGAGGATAATGCCCAAATCGCGGTAGGCATCTTCGGTGATGTGGCGGGTCAGACGGTCGATCTCTTTGGCGGTTACCGTATCATCCAACTCGATGTGGGCGCTGGCCATGGCCCTGTTCGGGCCGTAGTGGTGGATGATGAGGTCATACACGCCGCGCACTTCTTCGTGCTCGACGATCAGTTTCTTGAGCGCGTCGCTTTCCTCTTTGGGGACGCGCTCGCCGATGATGAGCGAGAAAGCTTCCGCGAGCACTTGAATGCCAGCGCGCAAGATGAAGAGGCCGATGACGATGCCGAGGTAGTTCTCGATGGACACCCCGGCATAGCGGGCGATGATGGCGCTCACTAAAGTGGAGAAGGACAATAAGGCATCAAACAACGCATCGGTGCCTGATCCAAGCAATGCCTTACTATTAGTCCGCTTGCCTTGGTAACGGAAATAGAGGCCGATGCCGACTTTGACCACGATACCGATGGCGATGAGGACAAAGGAAATGACGGTGAAGTCCGGCAGGATGGTGCCCTTAGGATCCTCAACGACCCCGCGGACCGACTGGACGATGGACATGACGCCCGCGGCCCCGATGATAAGGCCGATGATCAGACTGGTCAGGTATTCTACCTGCCCATAACCATACGGGTGTTTCTTCGTCGGCAGCTTGGCCGCCAGTTTGGTGCCGACCAAAGTCAGAATGCTCGACAAAGCGTCGGTCAAGTTGTTGACGGCGTCCAAAATAAGGGCCAATGAATTGGCGATGATGCCGACGACCAGTTTGAGGGCGACCAGACCGGCATTGCCGCCGATGCCGACCAAACTGGTGCGGATGATGGTCCGCTCTCTGTTTTTGACCGTTTGACGTTCCATAGCCACAATTCTAGCAACCTTTTGGATAACCGCATCAAATAATGAACGGAAAGGCGCTTTCTGAGGTCGCGCGGAAGGCGCGCCAGCAATTAATCGTTCACTTTGGGAATTGTTAGTATATACTAATTAGCGATATCGCCTGGCCGAACGGCCCCAGTCGCATATGTCGAAACCGCAATCTCCAACCAAGAAAAAAGTCAAAGAAATCATCGCGGATATCGTGATTGAGAAAGCCACCCGTCGGGCGATGGTTTTGGAAATCGCCATCATTTTGATGACCACCATCGGCGCGGCGATGACCATCATCAACGCCGTCAGCGGTTATTGGGCGTTATTCTACAGCACCCTCGGTTTGACTTGCCTCGGCGGCGTCGGCTGCGTCCTCGGCTTCTTTAACGCCAAACGTCCGCGTACCGTGCTTCATCGCATCCTCTCTTGGGGATCGATGGCCATCCTCGTCGCCCTCTCAGGCGTCTATCTGTTCCTCGCCGAGTCTTCGGCCTTCGTCATTTGGGTCGCTTTCTTGCCCTTCATGTTCTTTTCGTTCTATGGTTTCTACCCCGGCCTCTTCTTGAGCGCTGGCGTGCTTGCGCTATCGCTCATCGCATTCTACTCGCCCGCGAATGAGGCCCTTCATATCGCCCTCACCTCCGAGATGCGGATGATGTTCTTGTCGATCCTCGCCATTACGATCCTCGTTGGCATCGCTTTGGCGACATTGACAGCGACGATTTCCAACCGCCTGACCGAGCTCGCCATCGAGTATCGGCGCATCGCCGCCTACGACGCCTTGACGGGCATTCACAGCCACGCCTTCCTCGTGCGGTGGTTCGATCAGCATCGCGACGCCCTCATCCCCGGCGATCACCTCGCTCTATACTTCATCGACGTCGACAACCTCAAGATCATCAATGACAAATATGGCCACCTGGCCGGCAACGAGGCCCTCATGGGCGTCGCCAATGCCTTAAGCGACGAGGAACACGATCTCCTCGTGCGGTGGGGCGGCGACGAATTCCTCATCATCGACATCAATGCGACTCGCGCCGAGACCGTTGAGGTCGGCGAAAGACTCCGCAAAAAGGTCGCCGAGATCAAACTGCCGGAATTCGACGATTTCCCCGTAACCGTGTCGATCGGCATCTCTTATCACGAGGTCGACGAGAACATCTCCTTGGACAACGTGATCCGCGAGGCCGATGTCCAACTCGCCCGTTCCAAACACCTCGGAAAGAATCGTGTAAGCATTCAAGACCAGGAATAAGATTCCTGGTTTTTATTATTTTCCGCCAAAATCGCAAAAAGTTCTTTTCATTTTTCAAAGCCGTTCCGTATAATAATGGCGCATAGCAAAAGCGACCTCGGACGTCCCAAACCGCGGTTGGCGACACGCGATGCAAGATCTAAAGCCCTATCATCCGTCCAATAAAGCGATTTACTTGGACCTTTTCTCGTTATAAGGAGTTAACAATGAAAAAATCAAAAATTATTGTTCCCGCCCTTGGCTTGCTCTTGCTCTCGACCGCCGCTTCCGTTTCCGGGACCGTCGCTTGGTTCACCGCGAGCGCTTCCACCGTTGTCAATACCAATGAATTCACCGTCAAAGATTCCGGTGGTGAATTGGAACACACTTTAACCGCTGGCACTGGCACCGCCATTTCCGGCGCCGATGCCACCGAAAAGATCGGTTTGGCCAGCAACACCGTCCTCACCGATGGTTCCTTCAACCACGTGACAAAAGCCGTTTGGGCGCACAACCCGAACACTGGCGCGGACGATACCACTCACTGTCTTCCTAAGGGCGTCGATGGCGAAACCGGCGACCCTGCAGTTAAGAACTGGTATGCCGGCACCATCTCCCCGAATGCTTACTATCACGCCGTCAGCTGGTCCGTCACCTTCACCTATACCTTTGGCACTAGTTCCCAGGACGTCAATCTCTACTTCGACGTCAACGCGACCGCTTCGAAGATGACCGCTGGCTCCGCCGTCAATGGCAGCGCCACCCAGCACACCGAATACGGTTTCCGTATTGCGATGTATTCCTCGACTAAGACCATCGTTTGGGCCGATCTCCAGACCAACTCCAATTGCGGTTATATCGAAGCCGCCAGTGGTGATCCTGGTGTCACCAGTGCAAAAGCCACTTATACCCTTGGCAGCCCGATGATCGACAGCTCGATCACCGATTCCACCTCCGGTTACGTCGCCAGCAATTCCGCGACCTCGACTGGTAGCGAACCGAACTGCCTCGGCACCTTCTCTGGTGGTTCCGCCTCCGCTACGATCGACGTTACCTTCGTCGCTTGGTACGATGGCACCGATCCGAACGTCATCAGCGGTTCGACCATGGCTCCGGTGAGCGCCACGATGAATTTCTTCACCAGAACCAAAACCGCCTAATCAATAATTTTGTTGGCATAACGCCGAAATTATTCTAAAATCATGCCTGAGAAGCGATTCTCGGGCATTTTTGATAAATTATGAAAAATAAAAAACCCCTTTGGATAGCGTTGATCGTCCTTGATGTTGCCATCACGGTTTTTCTTCTCGTCGTAAGCATTATTATGCTTGTGGACGTCTCTAGTAAGACTGCGGCGGAGATCGAAGCGACCAAAGGATTCATCGGTTATTTAGAGAACCACACCTTATTCTATGGCCTGGTGTTCGTCGTGCCTCTCTTCCTGATCCTGGCCGGCAATATTATCGGCTTAGTGGTCTATGTCAAACGGTCCGCGAAGAAAGAGCCGGTCAAGGTCAACGATCTAACCGAAGAACAGAAAGAAGCCCTCAGACAAGAGCTTCTGAACGATCTCAAAAACGAAAAAGAAGAATAGGCGCGACGAACGCCTATTTTTATTATAAAAATTAAGGGATTGCGCACTGGGATTTGTGGTGGTATAGTATGCGCAGGAAAATAGCAAAACCGCAGCGATGCGGCGACGCAATGCTACAGGGTCTCGCCTAGCGAGATAGCCAGTTGCCCTAGGGAAGAAGTATCCCACCAAGAAATTGGATGATAGGCAACTGGCGGTTTTATTTCTTCTCATTGGGACATTAACAGCGCCTTACCTTTGAGGCGCACAGCCTATGTACGAATTGGAGTATGTGAAGAAACGGAAAAGAAAGAAGCTGTTGGCGATCTTTGCTGCCGTCGGCGCCGCCGGCGTCACCGGATTGTCAATCATCTCCTTTTTAGGCCGATTCGTTGGGACATTCACCGTCTCTCTGAATGACGACGCAGTGAAGTTATCTCTCAGCGAAGATCAGGCGTTCTCCAACCCGACATCGTTCCTAAGGTTATCGACGATGCCTCCGTACGAGGAAAACACGGTGGATCACTTGCCACCCGATGATGAACTCGACACGGAAGAAACCGATTACCTCTATGGGGCGAATCTTGACCCGGAAACGAATAAATACGTTTCCATGAGCTTCTTGAAATACACGTTCTACGTCAAGAACGTCGGGGACAAACCGGCCCGGTACAATCTCGCGTTGAAGATTACCAAGAATGAACCGGATCCGAACGACCCCAAGCAGCGCACCTTAGATGATACGCTGCGCGTGAGGTTCTATGAGAACACGCCTGGCGATGGAAAACATGCCTCCGAAGTCTACGCTAAGGAAGCGGCCGAGTACAACTACGACAAAAACGGGGTGAAAACCCGCAAAGAGTTCGTATCCGACTACACCTATGACAACACTGAGGATGAGAACCATCCGCTAGCTGAGACATTTCTGTCCTCCGCATTAATCACGGAGCGCTCCGTCGACAAGTTCTACAAAGGCGATATGAAAAGGTATACCGTCGTCGCTTGGTTAGAGGGCAACGACCCCCAGTCAAGAGACGATGAAGAAGCACCTGTGGGTGCAAAACTAGAATTAGGAGTTGAAATTAACGCTTATGAAAACACTCAACTTTAAGAAATTAACCGTGTCCGCGCTTACCATTGCCATGGGCGCCGGCCTTGCCGGTGCGATCAGTGGCACCTTCGCGTGGTACCAATATTCGACCCGTGCGACCACGGCTTTCGTGGGCACCTCTATCGGAACCTCCCGTTCTCTACAGGTTGCGGTTAACAGCACCGATGAATCGAAATATAAAGAAAATTATCGCATCGCAGATACCGCTGCCGAAATTGCAAATGACAAACTTTCTCCAGTCACTACCGGCACTGGCGACCAGGCGAAGGATGGCGCCCTTAATACTTTGAAGGGTCACCCCGTCTATCGTTCCACCGACCCGGCCAATTGGAAAAACGCCGTCATGAATGCCGATTATGTTCAATTCACTTTGAATTTCCGCGTCATGGATTCTGTTAACGGCGCTGCCGCTGCCGCTCAGTCTGGCAAGACCGTTTACTTGAAACAAATTGTCATCGGTATGGATGGCACCGAAAACGACACCACCGACCTCTACAAGGCCGTCCGTGTCCACCTTGCCGCTGGTTCAACCTATGCTTTGATTGGCAATACTGGCGCTTCCGGCAACGATTCCAGCCTCGCAACGAATGGTCAGCTCGACCTCAATGGCGATAACGCTAAAGACACTGCTAAGGTCTTTGAATGGGATAACGATGACACCCCGCTTGAATATGGCGCCGGCACCCAGAGCTATTACACCCCGGCTGGCGTCGCTTGCGATGATAGCGACCCGTATGCCGTCACCGGTGGTTTCAATTTTGGTGTTGCTACCCCGTTGGTTGTCACCATCTTCCTCGAAGGTTGGGAACTTTTGGGCAGCACCCCGAGTGCCGATTGGTCCACTGACTATCTTGGCGAACACTTCCATGTTGGTATGGAATTCGTTACCAACGCCGAACTTCAGTAATCTGACTTTTCGCAATAAATATGCGCACTCGTGCACGGGTTTGCGCATGGACGCATATAAACCAATTTGAGATATAAACAGAAAGGAGGCGAGCGTTATGAAGCTTAACGGCCAGCGATTCTTACTTGGCGCATTAGGTCTTTTCACCGCCGCCTCCTTTACTGGTCTCATTACAGGTACCCTTGCCTGGTATGCGAGCAATTCGCGTGCTACGGTGGCCTATGAAGGCACCTCCGTCCGCGAATCCGAACAGCTGCAGATCGGTCTTGTGAGCGACAGAGACTTCCTTGGCCTTGATCCGAATAACGAAGACTTCAAACTCACCAAAGAGACCATCGGCGGCGAAGACTACTACTGGGCGAAACCGGGTTCCGGTCTCAGCGGTGCGACCATCTCGGCTTATTTAAGCCTCCAGAACCACGCGACCAACACGTTGGAACCGGTCACATCCCGTGTTTACAACACGGGTTCCGTTGCCATCGATGGAACAATCACCAAAGGCGATGCGTTGCATCTTTATCACGCTCCGAAGGCCTTTACGCCGCTCGAAACGGGCGATGCACCCACGAACGCTTATTGCGCGATGACCTTCGCGTTCCGCGTCTGGCGGACCAACGCGATGGGCGAAATGGAAGCGACTGCCGATCAGAGCATTTGGATTACCGATACGGCCGCTCATCCGACCGATCCGTCTTACAAGATTCAAAAAGCCCTTCGTTGCTATTTCGACGACGGGCGCGATCGTTTCATTTTGAACCCGGGCAGCACGGAAACGACGAAAGGGCAAACGGCGGTTGCCGGCTTGCTCAATCTTAGTTCCCGCGACTCGGATTATTATGACTACGATCCGACCCTTGGCTCTGATCACGAAGAAATCATCTACGGCGACTATACCGGCTCAGCCACTCCGGTGGATAACCCGACCGATAGCGAGCTCGATGACGTGAACGGCACCGGTCAGACCGATCCGTCCACCTTCCTCGCCAAGCATGCCGCCGGCACGAAAGCCTATACGTCTTTCGCTGGTTTGACCTTAGGTCAAGCCGAATACGAAACCCTCCGTTCCATCGCTCCGGACGATGATGGATCGGGCCACCTTTCCAAAGGCCGCCCCGTCTGCATCACCGCCAACGATGCGGCAAAGATCGCCACGGTCGATATGACCGTCTGGCTCGAGGGTTGGGATCACACCGTCATCAATGAGGAATTATCCTCTGGATTTAACCTTGGCCTCCAATTCCAAATCAATCGAATGTAACTTATGAATCAGCGCAAATTGTTCATATCGTTATTCACTGGCGTGATCGCTCTCGCCAGTATTTCGTTTTCTTTTTCGCTCGCGTGGTACGCGACGAGCTCGCGCCTGAATGTCGACGCGCTCGAAATCACCGTCAAAGGATCCCCGGAAATCAAGATCTCGACCAAGACCGACGCGGATTCTTTCGTCGAACGCCTCGAGAAAGACAAATTGGACCAGGTTGGCTTATTCGCTCCGTGCAGCACGATGTTCGAAAGCCGTTGGCACACCCAGAACGCTCTCGCCCCGGAATTCTATGAGTACTCCGGTTTCTTCACCCCGGCTTCCGGCGAACCTTACGCCCCGAACAAAGTGAGCCAGGGCCTTTATTCCCAGAGCCTCTATCTCAAGGCCAATGACGATGTTTATGCGTCCATCGATCCTTTGACCACCTTCTTCGACGCCAACGAAGAGGAGAATCTTCGTTATGCCTCGCTCATCCAAAACCAGCATCCCGACATGACCCCGGAAGAAATCGCGGAGAACCTTAACAAACTCGTTAACGCTCTCCGAGTTTCCTTCTACGTGGTGGAGGATGGCACCTATGCCATCTTTGACCCCCACAAGAACGGGATCACTTATTACGGCGGGATCCTCGATAACGACAAGGACGGCTACTTCGATACGTATTACGATTACGACAGCGTCCTCAAAGAAGTCGTCTATGGCGAGATCCATAACCGCGACGCCATCGTCCACAAGGCCAATGCCTTGGCGGATGACGAAGAACCCGTCGATGGCGTCTACAACTGCTTCTCGGCCAACCATGGCAAAGGCGTGCGTCCTTATGATGAGGCCGCCTCGCTCGCCAATGGGATGGAAATCGCTGAGGAGCAATCCCTGACCTACGCCGATTTCAATGGGAATCGGCCGGAGGACAACGGATGGGTCGTCACCCTGGAACGGAACGTTCCGAAGGAAGTGGTGGTGTCCATCTACCTCGAAGGTTGGGACCATGACTGCATCAATTCGACGATGGGAGCCAGCTTCCTCGCCGAAATCCAATTCAAGATCTTAAGGGAGGTTTGATCTTATGTCGGCTTACTTCAGTTACTTACGCGAACTGCTCGTACAATTCTTCAAAGATGTCGGGACTTGGTTCGTCAAACGCTTCGCCCATCCTTGGGGCGACGTCGGAAACAATTTCCGGAACTACCATTCCATGCTGACCGCCCATATGGGCGAGTTCCACTTCTGGGGCTGGTTCTTCTGGGTGCTTTTCGCGTTATTGTTCCTCGCTCTCATCGCGGCCATCTGCTTCTTCATCTATTTGGGGATCCGCAGATACATCCGCTTCGTGAAGCGCGAACTCGACAAAGACGAACTTCGCCGCCAGGTCGAACGCCTCAACTACGAGCTCTATCAAGCCACCCAGGAAAAGGACAAGATCCTCAACCTCAAGGTCGGTTATATGGGCTTGAAGCCCGATGAGCTCGAAGAGAACGAAGAGGCTTTGCAGGAAGTGACCTCCCGCTTCCCGAAGCTGACCCGCGTCGACGCCAACTACCGCGGCACCAACACCGACGTGCCGTTCCGTCCGGGCCTCTCCCTCGAAGAACTATGCAATTCCTTCCGCAACTTCGCCGCCTCCTCCCTCGGCCTCTACTACAAGATCGACGTCATCCGCCAGCTCTTCGCCGGCATGGCGACCTCCAAACTCATCATCCTCGAAGGTATCTCCGGTACCGGTAAAACCTCGTTGGCCTATGCCCTCGGCAAATTCTTCGCCTTCGACTCCGCCATCATCCCGGTCCAGCCTTCCTGGAAAGACCGTTCCGAATTACTCGGCTACTACAATGAATTCACCAAGAAATTCAACGAATCCGAATTCCTCCGCGCTCTTTATGTGAGCACGTACCGCAAAGACCTCGACGTCATCGTCCTCGACGAAATGAACTTGGCTCGCGTCGAATACTACTTCGCCGAGTTCCTCTCCGTCATGGAAATGCGCGACACCGCCGACTGGGTCATCGACCTCATCGGCTCGACGATGCCCAACGACCCGATCAATCTCAAAGAAGGCAAGTTGCTCATCCCGCAGAACGTCATCTTCTTCGGCACCGCCAATAACGACGACTCGACCTTCACCATCTCCGACAAGGTCTACGACCGTGCGATCTCCCTCTTCTTCGATGACAAAGGCCGTCCGTTCGAGGCCGATCCGCAGGATGCGATGCCGTTGCCTTACGCCCAGCTACGCGCCCTCTATGATGAGGCGGTGAGCCAGTTCCCGACCTCCGAGAGCATGCTGAAGAAGTTCGAAACCCTCGATAACTTTGTCATCAAGAAATTCAAACTCGCCTTCGGCAACCGTATCTTGAAGCAGCTCGACACCTTCATCCCGGTCTACGTCGGCTGCGGTGGCAAGGAAGTCGACGGCTTCGACTTCATCTTCACCAACAAGATCCTCAAGAAGTTCGAATCCTTGAACATCGCCTTCCTCAAAGACGAGCTCAAAGATCTGAGCGTCGAACTCGACAAACTCTATGGCAAGGGCAACTTCCCGATGGCCCATGCCTACATCGAAAACCTCCTCAAGAACAACTAATCATTTATGGCGAAAACGCGACCGAACGACAAAATCTACAATCGGTACATCAAAAAGATGACCTCCCTCGTCAGAGGGTTGGACGAGCAAGAGATCCTCGCCGCGCTTTCGCATGGCAAAACGAGCTACCTCCGCATGGACCGGTTGGAAAGCTCTTCCTTCGATAGTTCCTGGATCGACAAGATCGAGGACGTCATCTTCGATTTGGGCGACATCATCAACAATCCGCGCCAGTCGACGAAGACGGTCACCAATTTGGTCCCGGTCGAACTCGCCCGCAAGACGAACGCCGAATCGGTCCAGCACTTAGCCTCCCATACCCAGTTCATCAAAGAAGTCGACGAATATGGGAACGTCATCCCGAAGAAGATCCTCAACATCGGGGCCGAAGACGAACTCGCCACCTACGAGAACCGTTTCATCGCCACCTTCGTGAGAAGGCTCGTCCTCTTCATCGGCAAACGTTACGAATACGTCCGCAAATTCGCCACCCTCCACAACCAGGAGATTCTTTACTTCAAGAACAAATCCCAGGTCGATGGGGCCGAAGTCGAAATCGAGACGAAGATCAAAGTCACCGCCCCGAAGACCGACCAGAACGGCGTCGAAAGCAGCAAATACATCGAACGCATCGCCGAGATCCAGAACTATGTTCTCTATTACTACAACTCGCAGTTCATGCGCAAACTGAAGACCGAGCGCGACGTCCGCAACCCGATCCTGATGACCAACATTTTGCGCAAGAACCCCAAATACCATCATTGCTACGAAGTGTATCGCTTCATCGAGAGCTATGACCGCCTCGGCGTCAACTACAAGGTCGATGAGCGTTATAGCACCTTCAATGGCGACGAACTCGGTCAGTTGCATCTGACCGTTTTGGCAAACTACCTCGCCGTCCACGGCGTGAACCGGACCGCGACTTCTTTAAGCAGCAAAGTCTACAAGCCGAAGATGCTCCGCTCGATCGACGACGAAGCCTTCCTCCATGGCACTTACCTCGAAGGCCCGATCAATTTCGTCCGGGCCGACGAAGGCTACCTCCAATACAAAGGCGACGACATCAAGGCCGATCTCCCGCTTCACCCGACCAAGCGCGAACGCGAATATTACGCGGACGACTATGCCGAGAAGAAAGAGATCAAGACCGAAGAAAAAGAAGTCCTCGCTTTGCTCAAACGGAAAGAGAAAGACGCCGCCAAATTCGAGAAGAGCGTCGAGAAAGTCCTTTCCGAGCGCGAGGAAGCGCGCCTTGCCCTCGAAGCCCAGGAAGCCGAGATCATCGCCAAAGAAGAAAACGAGCGCCTCGAAGCGGTTCGCGAAGAGATCCGCGAAGCCGCCGGCGCCGCCCGCGAAGCCCTCGAAGCGGCCGAAGAGGAGAAGCGCCTCGCCGAAGAGAAAGCCCGCCAAGAAGCGTTGGCCGCCGCCCTCCTTGCCGAGGAGCAGGCCAAAGCCGAAGAGCCAGAGCCGGAACCCGAACCCGAGCCGGTGGTGGAGGAACCCGCCCCCGAGCCCGTCGTCGAGGAACCGCAGCCTGAACCCGAACCGCAGCCGGAACCTGAGCCAGTGGTCGAACCCGCCCCCGAGCCAGCCCCGGTAGAAGAACCAGTCGAAGAACCCGCGCCGGAAGAAATCCCGCAAATCGAGCCGGAAAAAGAAGAAATCCCCGCCGAAAGCGAGCCGATTTCCGCGTCCGAGCCGGTCGAAGAGCCCAAACCAGAACCTAAGAAGAAGCCGGCCGCCAAAAAGAAGGCCGCGCCGAAGAAGAAGCCGAAACCCGAACCCAAACCGGAGCCCGAGCCCGAACCTCAGCCTGAACCAAAGCCTGAGCCCGAGCCCATCCCCGAACCCGAGCCCGTGATTGAAGAGCCTGTGGTCGAAGAGCCTCAGCCCGAGCCGGTGGTGGAAGAACCCGTTCCTGAGCCCGTCGCCGAAGAATCGCAGCCTGAGCCGGAGCCACAGCCCGAACCAGAGCCCGAACCTGAGTCAGAGCCACAGCCTGAGCCTGAGCCCGAGCCGAAGCCGGCACCGAAGCCAAAGAAACCGGCCGCGAAGAAAAAGCCGGCGCCCAAGAAACCGAAACATGAACCCAAGCCCGAGCCGGTCAAAGAACCCGAACGGCCCAAGATCCCCGGCATGTTCATCGTCAAAACCCCGGATGGTTATTACATTTCTGAAGGCCATTACGATTCCAGTAAGCCTTTGGCGACCATCTTTGATGATTTCAACAAAGCCAACGACATCAAGAAACGCCTAGGCGGCAAAGTCATTAAGTTATGAGCGAGAAAGCGAAGAGGGTAAAGAAACCGAAGAGCAAGGCCCGCAAGATCTTCGAGTGGGTCGTGACCGGCATCTTAGCCGCCCTTTTCGTCGTTTCCGGCGCCGCCCAGATCGACGGCATGGTCAATCGCAAGAACCATTATGGCCAGATGATCCGTTTCGGCATGGGGGCCTTCATTGTCAAGACCGACTCCATGGAACCGGAATACCCGGTCAAAACGGCCATCATCACCAAACTCAAAAGTTTGGATGACATCTATGCCGAATACACGGCGGGGGAGACGATCGACGTCACCTTCATCAACGTGTACTCGCAAGCCGATGAGCTCGCCGACAATCCCACCGATCCCGTTCTCACCAACCGCGTCACGAGCGGTGAGGCCTACGGCCTCGTCATCACCCACCGGGTCCGCGAGATCAAAGTCCGCGAGAATCCCGTCGGCGATGAAAGCAAATATGTGTTTATCGTCGCTGGCATCAATGACCAGGGCATGTACTCCCGCCAAGGGCAGTATCAGGCCTTCACCGAGAAAGAGTTATTGGGACAAGTCGTCGTCAATAACAGATTCTTAGGTGGCGTATTCGGCTTCATTAGCTCAGTCTGGGGTCTGCTCATCTTATTGCTCGTCCCCGCTTTCTATCTCGTCATTTCCAGCGTGATGGATTTGTTCAAAGCCTTCAAAGAAGAACCGGAGGGCGCCGCCGAAGGCGGTGGGGCCGCCCCGGCGGGCTTAGAGGGCCTCAGCGACAAGGACCGCGCCCGCCTCAAGCAAGAAATGCTTGAGCAGATGCTCGCCAAGAAAGCCGAAGAGCGCGCCAAAGCGCAAGCCGCGAAGGAGGAAACCGATGAACAAGCGTAAACTATTCCTATCCTTAGCCATCATCCTCTTCGCCATGAACATCGCGGCGATCGTCGTTTTCATCGTGCTGACGGTTCTTGGCAAGCTCGATGGCCATCAAGGCGCAATCATCGCTTTGATCATCGCCACCTCGGCCACGGCCTTGCTCTTCGAGAGCGCTTTCAACCGTTATGCCGCCATCCGTTCCTCCGAGAATTCATTGGCCCTTGAAAACGCCTACTCCCTCGGCATCGCGAATGGTTTCTATAACCTTTATACCTTCCAGAAAAGCGCCATCTCGCTCCGCCGGGTCCGCCGTTACAAAAACAAGAAACACTATGTCGTCGCTCTGTCGGCTTCAAACCAGGCTTTGATGCAGAATAAACGCCGCAACGACGAAGTTGCCTCTTTGAACGCCAACATCGCCATCGCCATCGAAGAATACTTCAACGGCCGCAAAGACCGCAGGCGGTGGATTTACTGTTTCAACCACGGCACCTTCCTCTTCTACGCGATCCCCGTCAGCCGCGAGGATTTGGATGCCTTCATCGAGAAGATGGAAGATATCGTCTACACCATCGTCACCGAGAACGATTTGCACATCTGGGTCCACCCGACCTTTGGTTTAGCCGCCGCCCCGCTCGATCAGGAACTCTTCCGCGAAATCGAGAACGCGACCATCGCCCTCGATGTGTCCGAACGCAACTTCGAAGCGATCACCGTCTATGACGAGTCATTCCGCACCGAAGTCACCGTCGACGAACGCAAAGAGATGATGGATGGCCTCCGCAACGAGGAATTCGTCGTCTATTACCAAGCCAAATACAGCCTCAACACCAAGGCGTTCATCTCCGCCGAAGCCCTCGTGCGGTGGAACAGCCCGAAGTATGGGCTTCTATCCCCGGATAAATTCGTGGACAAAGCCACTTCGATCGGCATCATCCATGAAATCAACAAATTCGTCTTCCGCCGGGTCTGCGAGGATCTTGCGGACGCCAAGAGAAGGGGACGCCGCATCTTGCCGGTTTCCGTCAACTTCTCCCTTTATGAGTTCTATTCGGCCAAATCGATCGAGTGGATCACCAAGACCCTCAACGATTACAAGGTCGACCCGAGTTTGATCCAGATCGAGATCACCGAATCGATCTCCCAGGCCAACAAATTCCTTTCGATGTCGATCATCCGCAAATTGCAGGAGATGGGCATCCATGTTCTTATGGATGACTTCGGCATCGGCTTCTCAAACCTCGGCAACCTCCGCAAGATTCCCTTCGACGGCGTCAAGATCGACAAATCCTTGATCGACAACATCGCCACCGACAGCAAGGCCTACGAAGTGGTCAAAGCCCTGATCACCGTCTGCAAGGTCTCCGGCATGGAAGTCATCGCCGAAGGCGTCACCGACAAGGCTCAGGTCGAGTTGCTTCGCCGCGCCAAATGCGACACCATCCAAGGCTTCTATTACTGCCGCGCCCTTCCGCGCCAGCAGTATGAAAAAGTCCTTGCCGATAACCCGTTCGAACAGAAAGAGAAAGGCGGTGACCGCAAATGATCTTGCTACTCGGAGAGAGCCACGACGACGTCTTGTATTTCGAATCGATTGCCTCCCATAAACGCCAGGAGATGCTTTTCGGTCGCTTCCCCGCCACCTACGGCACCATCTATAACCAGGAAGCCCTCATCGTCGAGGGTCTTTACGGCAACAGCCTCGCCGGTGCGGTGACCCTCCACTTACTCGAAAACAACATCACCATCCTCGTCATCGCCGTCGGCAAATGCACGACATTGACCGGCGAGCACAAAGAAGGCGAAATCGTCGTTTCCAAGAAAATCGTCTCTCTGGACGCCGATTTCTCCAACCGGATCCCCGCCGAGATCGGCGCGATCCCCGGCGTCGCCGATTCCTATACCCCGCAGGACGACATCCTCGAGTATATGGAGAACGCCCTCGAACGCCGCACCTATTCCCGCCACGTCATGAGCCTCTATCTCTCCTCGGAGAATGAGCGCCTCGCTTCCGATCCCCTCTTCGCCGAAAAGGGCCGTTACCATTTCGGCGAGAGCGAGGACATCGTCATCGATTCCAATTCGGCCGGCATCGCCATGGCTTGCAAGCTGAAGCAGGTCCCGATGATGGCGGTCAAAGTCGTCGAGCGGACCTTCGGCAAGAAGAGTTCCGTCGACCACTACGCCAATGTCTTGGAGCACTATGTCGGCCTTGGAAAGGCCGTCACCACCCTCATCGGCGACATTGGCCGTAACGACCTCTTGGTCGGGGAGGCTTTCGAATGAGAAAAGACCGTACCATCTCGATGCGGAAGACCTTCCTCATCACTTCCCTCACCCCAATCATCCTCTTCCTCGTTTTATGCGCCGGGGTCATCACTTTGAGCATCCTCTACGCGACCTATGGCGGACAGGGTTTGCTCATCGCCCTCATCGTCTATTCGGCGGTGGTCCTTCCGATCCTCATCGTCTCCTCGATTATCAGTTTCCGCTTTTTCCGCCGGGTTTACGTCCACGGCCTCATCGACATCACCAAGGCCAATGGCGAGAAACTCCGCAAAGGCGACCCTGAATTGCTGGATTATCCGGAAACGAAGATCGAAGAAGTCCGCCAGCTCAATGAGCAAAATGCCATCATCCGCGGGGTTTTACGCAACTCGATGATGGTCGCCGCGGCTCCCGACTTCTCGAACATCTCCTTCGAATACGACCCCGAATTCCCCGACCTCATCGCCGCCCATTCCTTGTGGCGCGAGATCGTCAATCTCATCCTCGCCTCCTGCAATTTCCGCAACGTGCTCCTTGAGCTCTATTACGATATGCCCAATGGCGAATTGACCCCTGAAGACGTCAAATACCTATCGGGTGTGTTGCGGAAACGCTTCGGCGACTATGAGGGTGTCCTCTACGCCATCGGCGAAGACCGAAAGAGCTTATATGTCTTCTTGCCGCGCATCGACTCCTTCTCCGTATTGCGGAGTCATATGGAGGACATCGCCAAATCGTGCACCATCTCCCGCCGATTGACCGAAGGTCTCACTTACGTCCCGGCCCACGTGGCGGCCATCTGCTACCCGTATAGCCGCGTCGGCGACTTCCATCACGATTTGCAGTATGCCAAGCGTCAGAATAAGGCGGTCAACCTCTATTTGCCGAACCGTCTCCATCTGACCCGCGAATCGGAACTCTCTTGCTCGGCCATCAACTTGAATATCATGTCGCGCCTTCTCTCTTTGGGTTCGACGATCGCCCAAGGGGCGGCTGGCCAGAAAGATGTCCGCAGCATCCTCAAATACCTCACCACTTACCTCAACGCCGACCAGGCGGGCCTCATCGCCTTCGATACCGTTGAAGGTCAGTACTTCTCCTCGATCCATAACGGCAAATCGGTCCGCGCCTTCGAAGAAGGGGCCATCGTTGAAACCAAACTCGTCGCGGCCTGCAAAGAAGCGGCCGACGATGACGGATCTTATTACTTCTCCTCGCGCCGCCACGCCGCTCCGGCGGTGGGCGAGCACGCCGACCGTTACGGCATCCAAAGCGGATTCACCTACGCCTTTGGCGACGGCGAGACGACCTTGGGTCTCTTATACCTATTTAAGGCAAACGGTTCTCTGCAACTTGATTCTTATCTGCAAGAATCGTTGTCCGCCTTGTTCCAGAAACTCGGCGACTACGAGCTATCCTTCTGGCAGCAAGAGGATTTCAACGAGACCAACCGTCAGGCCAACGCGGTCATGAAGCTCGCGAACTATGCCTCTTACCGCATCAACCGCAAGAACCACGCCCTTCTCGGCCACAGCGATTCCGTCACCGACTTCTTCGGCAAACCGAAGATCGGGCAGCCCTGTTACAAGACTTTGTACGGGCTCGACGCCCCGTGTGCCGACTGCCCCCTCGCGACCGGCAAGAAGAAAACGACCGAATCGGGCCATATCCGGTTCGAGACCGCCCTCACCCTCGAAGACAAGAAAGAAACGGCGGTGCGCCTCTTTGTTCGTGCCTTACGCGCCGGCGAAGAAGCGGTCGACCGTTATAACCGCGACTTCCTCATCCATTCCTTCAAAGCCCTTACTGAGCGCGTCGGCAATTACTTCACGATCGGTGGCCGTGGGGCGCTCACCTTGCTCCGCATCGACTCCTTGAATTCGCTCATTGAAGAACAAGGCTCCGAAGGCGCCTTGGGCGCCGTCCGCGCCTTCCTTGACCGCGTCCGCCGCTACGGTGGCCGCGAAGAGGACATCTACTTCTATGATTCGCGGACGATCGCCTTCCTTTATCCGGCCGGCGGTCAGATCGACACCATGGATAAGACGGAACACATCTACGAGTTATCCAAACGCGAACTCGATGGCACTCCGGCCGATCAGCCGCTCACCATCTCGTACATCTCGTTCGCCTATCCCGGCGGTTTCGCTTCCAGCGATGATTTCTTGCGCAACGTCGACCGCTCTTATCGGACGGCAAAGAACCTCAAACCCGACTACCTCCTATTCGCCGACTCCGGCTTCCTCCGTCCCGCTTCGCGGACCGAGTACATGCTTCAAGTCATCGACGCCCAGTTCGGGGACGAGAGCTTCCAAGTCATGTATCAGCCGATCGTCGAAGCGAAGACCAAGCGGGTCTCCGGCGCCGAGTTGCTCTTACGTGTCGCCGACGATACCCGCAATATCGTCTTCAACGCCGATGAGCTTGTCCGCATCGCCGCGGCCCACGACAAGATCGGTTTGATCTCTCATGCCTTGCTGAACCGCATCGGCTCTCTTTACGAGAGTTATGGCATATCGGTGTTCAAGAACCTCGAGTTTGCCAACCTGCGTATCAACACCGACTACTCTTTCTTCGCCGACACGGCTTTCTTCAACAACGTCATGACCCTCATCCGCGAGCATCACCTCCCGCACAACTTTGTTGGCTTCGAGGTCACCGAAGCGGACATCAACAACCATCTTGAGGAATTCAAGGATGTCATGAAGCAGGTCCACGAGCTCAACGCGATGCTCATTTGCGACCGCTATACCGGCAAATACTTATCCCTCGACACCTTGAAGAATCTCGGCTTCAACGAGGTCAAACTCGACCGTTATGCCCTCAATCACATCGACAGCGATTCGGCTCAGAGAAAGTCGGTCACCAGCCTGATGGAAGAGGCGAAAGCCCGCTCGATGAAAATCACCTTGGTCGGTATCGAGAACGTCGACCAGTATCACATCGTCCGTGCGGTGGACCCGAACTGCATGGTTCAGGGTTACCATTTCTACCGCCCGCTCGACAAGCAAGGCCTCATCCAAGCCATCCGCGAAAGCAACGGCACCCTCAAGGATTGATCGATACAAAACGCCATCAATATGGTGGCGTTTTTCTTTTTTCGTGGCTGAAAACGCCCAACGAATCAAAACCATTCCCATTGACGAACGCGCCAAAAAATCATGAGGGTCGCGCACTGGGTGCATAGCGCGGTCGGAAAATTGTTGCGGACTTTTTCGATTTCTATATAATAGAAAGCGTGAAAAGGCAAAACCGCAGCGATGCGGCGACGCAAAACTACAGGGTCTTGATGAAAGATAGCCAGTTGCCAACTGACAAAGGCGACTGGATTTTTTAAAAGCAATGGCCAACATCTTCAAGAACAAAAAACTTAAGATCATCGCTGCCACGACCATGGCCATTTTCACATTAGGCGCCGTCTTCGTTGGCTGCTACGCTTGGTTCGATGTTTTTTATGCCGCGCGCCAGAACGCGTCCGAAATGGAAGTCAAGGCTCTGAGCCGGAATCTTTCCTCGCTTCAGATCTTTGAACTCGTCGACGGCGACAACAACGCCAAATTCGTCCAGGACGGCGATGGCGCCGTCACCGGCTATAACTTCAAATCGACCGCGACATTGACTTACACCGTCAATCCGGAAACCGGCGCGGTCACTTCCAGCGGCAGCTCGGTTTCGATGGGCGTCTACGACATGTTGAATCCGACCCATCCGTTGCTCTTCTTGTTCACCTTGGTTGGCGATTCCCCGGCTTCGGCCATCACCATCCAAGGCTCGACCGAAAGCACGTTCATGGGCACTACGAACGCCGACGGCAGCCCGGTCACCCCGCTTGCCGCCTCAGGAAATCTCATGAGCTCGGTCATCCAGGGTCGTTCGATGGCGTCCGCCTCTTGGTCCAGCTATACCGTTTCGATTTCCAGTCTGTCCGCTCCGGTGGCGTTCGCCGAACTCACTTCCGACGGCGCTGACCTGGCTCAGTGGCACTCGGACATTGCTTTTTATCAGGGTGTTGGAAACACTTCGATCCGTTATGTGGCGGTGGTCATCGACTATCAGCCCCGCGTGATGGACTTGCTTTATACGATCAACCTCGGCAATCCGGTCATCGACAACGCCGATACGATTTTGTATTTCCTTTGTGATTGGAGCATTACCGCATGAGAAACAAAGGAAAGTTATTCGCATTATCGATTCTCGTCGCCGGAGCCGCCGTTGCCACGGCCTCCGCGACCGCGGCCTGGTTCCAAACCAGCGTTTTGGTCGAACCGGATAGTTCCTTGACCGGCCGTTCCAAAGGCGCCTATTTCGGCGGTGGTGATGGCAGTTCCGATCACCCGTACATCATCACGAACAAGAACCACCTCTATAATTTGGCTTGGCTTTATTATTTGGGCTATTTCGATAACGCTGAGCCGTATTTTTCCGTCGAAGACGATATCGCGATGGGCGGTCTTGTTTTGCCGCCGATCGGCACCGACGATCACCCTTTCTTGGGCCATTTCAACGGCAACTCGCATTCCATCAGCGGATTCCGGGTCTCCAATCAAATCGGTGCCGGACAAATCGAATTAAAGCCCACTAGCGTGACGGCTCAGAATTTCGATCGCCCGGAAATCGTTGGTTTCTTCGGCGTGGTCGGTCCTCTGTCTGGCGATTACAGTCCTTCCGTTGCGAATGTCTATGACGTTCATATCAACAATTTCACAGCCGAATCGACGACTTCTTCGGTCCTCATCGGCTTGGCGGCCGGCTATGTCAATGGCGCCATCTCCGGCATCACCGTCGGCGGGACTTCTTCGATCAAAGTCGGTGGTTCTACTCCGCTTGATTCGGCGAACCTCACCGACAATATCTCGGACTATGGCTTAGTTGGCTACATCGAAAAGACGGCGACCGCTTCCGAGTTCACCAAAGAGATTTCGAATCTCGTGCACAAAACCAGCAGCGGTGGAACTTCGGGTGGTTTCGGCGCGTCCGTCCGCTTTGCTGACTACGTGGACTGGTTCTACAATTTGCACGAAACAAGCCAGTATGACACTTACGGCAGAATGCGGGGCGCAACCGACACTGATCAAATCAAAACCGGAGCGAATTCGAATTATAAACTCGTCTATCGTGTTGCCAACGACAGCCAGGTCACTGACCCACATTATGAATTTGGTTTCGGCTACAAGAACGCCTCAACCAGCAACGACAAGGCAACGAGCTACGCTTTCTCTTTCAACGCAACCGCGACTGGGTATGAAGGAAAATATGCAGAATATGAAAAAGATTTCGCGTCTGGACCATCCGCTGGCCCCTACCTGTTTACGGCCACAAAAACAAAACGCGGAGACAAGGACGCTTATGTTTTGACTTTCTCTACCACAGTGCCGCGTTTTGGCCAATCCAAATTCGATTTATTGCAAATGGCCGCCGGATCAATAACTTATTATGTGGTCAAAACCGGATCTACCTCATACGCGTCAAGCAACCGATTATTTAACAGCAATTTCAAGTTTGCCGATAATCGTGTTTATCACTTGCGCGACAATTGCTACATACCGCTTAAATTCACCGACGATACGAATGCCACCGTATCCACCGAAAATACCGGATATATCATCGGAACAAACTATAACAATAACACCAGCAACCACGCTGGTTCCCCACGTATCGCCGCTTATTCGACGAATTATGTCGGGAATTCGCTGACGGATGGGCTCATTTCCTCGGTGAATACTTATCACAATGGAGCATGGACGACGATTACCGACACGAAAGGATTGGATGACGAAGGCAACAGCGTCGTCGTCGGATCAAGTATCGCCTATGAGCGGTATATCAAGTCGCGCAACGCCGTCGGCTCCGCAATCGAAGGAAAAGTCGTCATTTCCGGTATCCACTTCGAAGCCAATCCGAACTTGGATTATTCCACCGGCGGACCAAGAGGATCGATTCAGCAGGATGCCTACACCGAACAAACGGCCCTATTCAAATCGTATAATGGAACGGCGAAAGAAACGCGGATGCCCCTCGGCTCCATCGATTTCGAATTGGAAAAATCCGGCGTCATCAATTTCTTTGCCGGAACCTATAACGCTACTTCTGGCGTTAAAAACAATTTCTTCTCCTTATATCACGTGGATCGCACTGGGCCAAAAGCCTACACCTTACACGAAATCAAAAAGATTTATCAGGCAACAGATCACACCGATGCCCATAAGCATTACATTTATGAATACGCCGATTCGACCTACTCGGAATCGAGCAGCCTTATCAGCGGCTCGGCGATCTTCGACCTAAGCGTCACTCTTTGGCCGGCGCGGCCGACCGCTAACGAGAACAAACTCTACTATTTCGAAATCCCCGTCAATGCCGGCGAATTCGCGATGGGTGCCGTCGATTCCTCTCACGTTACCGAAAGCGGGTCGGTTTCCGGCGCCTATCTCATCTATTTGGACCTCGGTTCCAACGGCCAATCCAACGGCGACAACGAAATGGATATCTATTCGGTCAAAACCACTTCCTCTTCGGATGTGTATCCTGGCGGCGTGGATTTCGGCATCACCGGGCTGACTTCCGCCGGCGGCAATACCATTTGTTTGGCCATCACTTACGATTCGGCGGCCGTCAATGGCGAAGTCACCTTCGTTGTCGGCTCCCAAGTCGAAATCGATGCTGAAATGGCGACCGAATATGTCTATATCCGAAGTAACGCCGTCTATGATGACTCAGGGAGTACGGTGGAACCTGGCTCCCTATCGGGATCGCCAGGGTTTGGCGAGCGAATAATCAGGGCCAATATCGTCGATTACGAAGGCACCCAATGGGAAATCGTCCTTGAGCAACAGCTCGATAATAACGGGGCGGTCACCTCAAGCGCCTATACGACGATAACGGCCGATGGCGTCGATATGACCGTTGCTGATTTGCCAGAGATTTTCACCGCGGCAATCGATAGCGATGGCTCCATCACGAACTCGGAAACCGCAGTGACTCTCAGCTATATCGGCACGAACTTCAGCACCACGGTCGCCTACACGGGCGCCGACCACAAGAAAGTCGAAATCACCATCCCGGCCGGCGAACTTGGCTCGACGGTGCTCGATGTTGATATCACCGCCTCCTATTCCGCTTCCATCAACGGGACCGACGTCAGTGACGGCGGCACGTATCCCGCTTCCTAAAGACACCTTTAATGAGGTGTCTTTTTATTGTCTTTTCCCGTTCGCGTGATATAGTTACCACTCGGTGGTATTACGCGTATGAAGCATTATCTGAAATTATCCCTTCTAGCCGTCGCATCCCTCATCGTCACCGGATGCGACATCGTTTTGGTTCACAGCCAACAACCCGCTACGACGAGTGACACGACTTCGACGACGACATCCGACACAACCTCGACCACGAGCGAGACCACGTCGTCCTCGCAACCGACTTCGAGCGAAACCTCGTCCGCGACGTCTTCCGAGTCGAGCGAGTCTTCTTTACCGCCGGCCTCCAGCGATTCTTCCATCGACTCGGGCGACCTCGTTTCGGTGGATGGTACCATCTCTTTCGCCGGCAATACCCAAGGCAATAAAGCAATCTCCGATTGGTCCGGCAAATACGCCGCGACGAATCTTTCCATCAGCGGCATTTCCTCTAGCTATACCTATGCCGAGGTCGATGCCATCCGTCTTTCTTCCAGCACCAACCCCGGCAACATGACCATCACCTTCGCCGAAGACGTCAAGATCCAAGGCATCAAACTCGATGCCAAAGCCTATGGCTCTGACACCGGCGTCTATCTTACCGCCACGACATCCGCCCATTCGGGCAGTGAGCAGATCGCCATCGGCGAACGCGGCATCTATACCTTCTCCGGTTTCGAGAACGACGGTGCGAGCCGCACCCTCAGTTTCAGCGCCGTGAAGAAAAAACGCGTCGTCATTTATGGCATCACCCTTACCATCGGCGGCATCGAAGCCGTCTATCCGGACGCCGTCAGCGTCACCCCGTTCCCCCAGATGGAAGTCGGCGATACCCGCAAACTCCAGGTGAGCGTCACCCCGGCGACCGCCAACGTAAAAGAATTCACCTATGAATCTAGCAACATCTCGGTGGCGACCGTGAGCGAAGACGGCGTTGTGACCGCTAAAGCGGTTGGCAACACCAGAATCTATGTTGACGCCCGCACCAAAGATGGCATCACCAGCGATTGCTTCGATCTCGAAGTGGTGGAGGCCGCGCCTCTCACCCCGACCGAGCTCGCCCTCACGGAAAAGGACATCGCCGCGGCCGGCGATTATATCGTCGATTACTGCCCGACCGAGGGAAATCCGAAACTGCTCATCATCCCCGTCTGGTTCTCCGACTCTGACAATTACATCAATCCGAGCAAGAAAGCCAACGTCCGCGCCGACATCGAGAAAGCTTACGTCGGCACCGCGGGAGAAACCGGTTGGCACAGCGTTTCTTCGTATTACGAAGAAGAATCCAAAGGCGAGATGTTCTTAGAAGCGACCGTCAGCGAATGGTACGACTGCGGATTGCCCTCGAGCGATTTCTACGCCGATGACGACGAACTTGAGTATTACCCGACCGACGATTTGGTCCCGGTCGCGACCGATTGGTACTTCGAACACCATGATGATAGCCGCACCGACTACGACAGCGACGGCAACGGCCTTCTCGATGGCGTCATGCTCATCTATGGCGCCCCAGATTGCCAAGCCCTCGGCAATAACGACGCCAAAAACCTCTGGGCCTACTGCTATTGGCTCCAGGACAAGACCAAGATCAGCGTCCTCCAGCCGGGTCCGAACGCCTACTTCTGGGCCAGCTACGACTTCATGTACAGCTCCTCGACCGCCCTCAACCGGGCCGGGACGAGTTACGCGAGCGGCGACACCTCCCATTGCACGGTGGATGCCCATACCTTCATCCATGAGATGGGTCACGTCCTTGGCTTAGATGACTACTACGACTATGGCGATGGCAACTATTGTCACGCCGGGGGCTTCTCGATGCAGGACTACAACGTCGGCGGCCACGATCCGTATTCGGTGATGGCCTACGGCTGGGCCGATCCCTATATCCCCACCAAGAGCGCCTCGCTCACCATCTCGGCCTTCCAAAAGAATCATGATTTGATTCTTCTCACCCCGGAATGGAACGCGAACGATTCGCCGTTCGATGAATATCTCCTCATCGAACTCTATACGCCGACCGGGCTCAACGAATTCGATTCCGTCTATCGATACCAGTCAGGATATCCGCAAGGTCCTTCTTCGACCGGCATCCGCCTCTGGCACGTCGACGCCCGCCTCGCCTATTACTATGTGAGCGGCGATTACCTCGTGACCGATGCCAATTGCATCACCACGAATCCGTATGCCGGCAGCTACGGGGCGACCCAGGCCTTCACCAACACGATGGGCGACGATGACTATGGTTCGCCGCTCGGGTCTTCTTATCAGAAGTACCACGCCCTCCAGTTGCTCCGCAACGACACGAGCGCCGGCGCCAATAACCCTTATGCCATCGAAAACGGCGACCTCTTCGGCAATGGCTCTTCCTTCTCGATGAGCCAGTTCAGCAAGCAGTTCCCGATCCAGGGCAAGATGAACTCCAACAAGAACCTCGGTTGGTCCTTCTCCGTCACCATCAACGGCTCCGGTCACAACGCGACGGCGACGATCGACCTCGTCAAAGCCTAAGATATATAGCCACCTCCGGGTGGCTTTTTTCTTCGCTTTTCTTTGGTTACAATAGACATATGACCCTCGAACCCTTTGACAAGAAAGAAGCCTATGAGCGGATCCTTGGCTTCTTAAACGCCAAGAAAGACAAGACCGCCATCCGCAGCGAGATTCTGAACGAATTGGCGGCCTTTCCCTATATCGATTGGATTGGTTTCTATGATTTAGCCGAAAACGGCGCTACGCTCGTCCTAGGCGAGTATATCGGGTCGCTCGCTTGCGAGCGCATCCCCTTAGCCAAAGGCGTGTGCGGGAAATGCGCCCGCGAGGGCACTTCGCAGCTCGTTCCCGACGTCACGGCCCTCGCCTATCACATCGCCTGCTCGTCTTCGACCCGGTCGGAAGCGGTGGTGCCCGTCAAGCGCGGCGATGAAGTCATCGCCGTCCTCGATCTCGACAGCGACGCCTTATCCGCCTTTACCGAAGAGGACATCATGTATTTAGAACGCATCGCATCTTATTTATGAAAAGGAGAACGCGACATGGAAGAATTATTCAAAGATATCTTAGAAGACGATGAGCAGATCATCGAAATCATCAAACCGGACAAGAAACGTTATCGGAGGGCTTTCTGGCCGTTCGCGATCCCCTTCTTCTGGCCGATGATCATTTTGGTATCGATCTTTTCCGGATTCACCGTGTATTGGATGATTTCGAAGAGTTATAAGAACCTCTATTACGCGTACACCGACAAGCGGCTCATTTTCCGGAGCGGCACCTTCGGCATCCACTTCTCCAGTTTGGAATATAAGGACATCACCGCCACCTCGGTGAACGTCAGCTACATCGACCAGAAGTGCGGAACCGGCTCGATCTCCTTCGCTTCCCCGAGCGTCCACGCCGCCCACGCGATGACCTTCAACTTCATCCCCAAACCCTATGAGAGGATGAAGGCGATCAAAGAGGAAATCGCCAAGGCCGAACGGAGAATAACAGAAAAAAAGGATGCGTGATCGCATCCTTTTCTTTTAAAAAGAATCTTATTCGGCTTTTTCTTCCGGTCTCGCTTCGACTTCGTCTTTGCCCGCTTTCTTTTTGATGGCGAGAAGGTAGACGAGCGCGGCGAGGGCGCCGCCAGCGAGAGGACCGACGATGAAGATCCAGATCTCTTTGATCGGCTCGAATTCGCCGGCGAACATGGCGACGATCGCCGGACCGATGGAACGGGCCGGGTTGACCGAGGTGCCGGTGAGACGGATGCCGAGGAGGTGGACGAGGATCAAGCTGCAGCCGATGACGACGCCGGCGATCTTGCCGTAGTCATCTTTGTGGGTGACGCCGAGGATGGCGAGCACGAAGACGAAGGTGAGGACGATTTCGACGACGAGGCCAACAAAGAGGCCGCCGACATCGCCGTAAGCCAGGAGAAGGTCACCGCTGACGGCGTTCGCGCCAACGGCGGCGAAGTCCTTGGTGAAGAGGCTGACGACGAGGGCGCCGACGAAGGCGCCGATGATCTGGCTGATGATGTAGCCGAAGAATTCCTTGACGGAGATCTTCTTGGCGATGAGCATCGCGAGGGAGACGGCCGGGTTGATGTGGCAGCCGGAGATGCGGCCGATCGAGTAGGCCATCGCGACGATGACAAGGCCGAAGGCAAGGGAGGTGGCGACGAGGTCGACGCCGGACCACATGGCGACGCCGCAGCCGAGGACGACGAGGACGAAGGTACCGATGCATTCAGCGATATACTTTTTGAAATTATTCATGAAATGAGTTCCTTTCGGCACACATTATAGGTCTTTGTTCTCAATGAACAAAGCGATTTTTGTGCTACAATATCGGCATGGAACAACATTTGCTATCGGCGGGTCCTCTTCTAAATGAAGAGGGATCCTTATGCGAGGCGGGATACGCCTTCTCTTTGGTCAAAGAATATGACCGCAAAGCGATCAAGGGGATGAAATCCCGCATCAAAGAGTGGGATTACTACTATATCGGGAATGACCGTTATGGGATCGCTTTGACGATCGACGATAACTCCTACATGGATTTATGCAGCTGCACCATCCTCGACTTCGAGAATGGTTCCTATTTGGAGCAATCCCGGATGGGGGCCTTCTCCTTCGGGAAACGGAATCTTCCGCCTTCCAGCGTCGAAGGCGTCACCCATTACGCCGACAAAGCGGTGGACCTCACCTTCGAGCATAAGGACGGCAAACGCCACTTATTCGGAACATGGAAGTCGTTCCACGAGAAACAAGACCTTCATATCGATTTGTGGTTAGAGGAAACGACCGCCGGGAAGTCGATGGTCATCGCCACCCCCTTCCTCAAGAAACGGCACTTCTATTACAACCAGAAGATCAATAACCTCGCCGCCAAAGGCAAAGCGACCCTCGGCGAACGGGAGTGGGACTTCGATGGCTCGATCGGCGTCCTCGATTGGGGCCGCGGTGTCTGGACCTATTCGAACACCTGGTATTGGAGTTCGCTAAGTTGCTTCCAAGACGGCCATAAGATCGGTTGGAACCTCGGATACGGCTTCGGCGATACGCGTGCCGCGAGCGAAAATATGTTGTTCGTCGACGAGGAAGCATATAAATTGAATGACGTCCGTTTCGAAATCCCCAAAGAAGGGAAGAAGGACGACTTCCTCAGCCCCTGGCGGATCGTCTCCGAAAACGGGGACATCGATCTCGTCTTCGAGCCGATCCTCAATCGGCACGGCGGGGCCAACGTCCTTCTCATCAAGAGCGATCAGAATCAGGTATTCGGCCGTTTCAGCGGCCAATTCCGCCTCCCGGATGGCAAACTGATCGAAATCAAAAACCAGACGGGTTTTGCGGAGAAAGTAAGCAATCGGTGGTGAAAAATATGGTGATTTGCAAAGAAAATGGTTGGATTATCTCCACGAAAAACACGAGTTATGTCATCGGCCTCTTGGTCGGGAAACCGGCGTGTTTCTACTACGGGAAACGCCTCCCGGACGATTCCGACATCGCGGTTTTGTTCCGCGAGGTGACCCATGCGATGGGAACCTCGACCACCTATCTCCCCGATGAATCGAAGATGCTGACCTTGGATGTCCTTCCTCTCGAAGTGAGCACCCTTGGGAAAGGCGATTATCGCACCCCGTCCGTTGAGCTTGAATTCGCCGATGGTCACATCACCGACTTCGTTTTCGAATCCGCCGAAGTCCGTCAGGCGGAGAATCATCCTTGCCTTCCGACCCCGCGCGGGATCTCTGAAGAATTTGTCCTCAATCTCAAAGCAAAAGGTTCCTCCCTGGAACTTCACTATATCGTTTATGAAGAGACCGACGTCATCGGCAAATACGCCGTCCTCAAAGCGGAAGGCGACCTCGTCGTCCGTCGGTTCGCCTCATCCTCGTTATCGCTTCCCAATCATTCTTACGAACTCGTTTCCACCTATGGTTCTTGGGCCAACGAAGGCAACCGAGCCATCATGGCTTTGAAGCCGGGCCGTTTCGCCTTTGGCAGCGACAATGGCGCGTCCAGCAACCGCCACAACCCGTGTTTTGCCATCCGCGAAGCCAACAAGGGTCACTTCGGCGGGAACGCCTATGGCTTTAACCTCGTTTACAGCGGCAACCACGAAGAAGCGGTGGAACTCGATACCTTCGGGAATATCACCGTTCAAACTGGTATTTCCCCGAATGGTTTGCACCGCCATCTCCAAGAAGGCGATTCCTTCGCCTCCCCGATCGCCGTCCTCACTTATAGCGATTCCGGGCTCGATGGCGTTTCAAAGCATTTCCAATCCTTCGTCCGCGAATCCGTCGTCCCGATGAGCTTTGCTCATAAGGCACGCCCCGTCGTCTATAACAACTGGGAAGCGACGATGTTCGATTTCACCAAAGCGAAGATCGAAAGCTTAATGAAGAAAGCCTCCGACATCGGGGCGGAGCTCTTCGTCCTCGACGATGGTTGGTTCGGTGCCCGCGACTCCGACAAAGCCGGTTTGGGTGATTGGACCGTCAATAAGAAAAAAATCCCCGGCGGACTCGAGAGTCTGGCCAAGCACGCCAAGAAACTCGGAATGCGATTCGGCATCTGGATGGAGCCGGAGATGGTCAACGAAGACAGTGATTTGTATCGCGCCCATCCCGACTGGATCATCCGCGATGCGCGCCTTACTCCCTCTAAGAGCCGTCACGAATGGGTTTTGAATCTCACGAAGCCCGAAGTGGCCGATTTCGTCTATGAAGCGGTGGCGGGCGTCCTCAAGAGCGCGGAGATCAGTTATGTCAAATGGGACATGAATCGTCCTTTCTCCGACATCGCCGATCCGAATGGTCAATCCAGTTTCATCTATGATTACTATGTTTCTTTTTATAAAGTCCTCGGCAGAATCGTCGCCGATTTCCCCGAAGTTCTCTTTGAGAACTGCGCTTCGGGCGGCAACCGTTTCGACCTTGGCATGCTCTCGTTCTTCGCCCAAAGTTGGATGAGCGACTGCACCGATTCGTTCCAGCGCATCCTCATCCAAAGCGGCCTCTCCCTCGGCTATCCTCTCTCGGTCATGAGCAACCATGTCGCCGCGAAGGTCAGCAACCAATTGCTCCGCGAGACGACCCTCGACGACAAATTCGACGTGGCTGCCTTCGGCATCCTCGGTTATGAACTGGATCTCAATGATATGTCGCCGCTCGATGAAGAGATTCTGAAGAAACAGATCGCCTTCTATAAAGAACATCGCGAGACATTCCAATTCGGTTCCTTCACCGAACTCGAATCCTTCGACGGTGGGGAAGACGCTTCCTGGCAAGCGAAGGGCGAAAATGAAGTGTTCGTCGCCCAATTCAAGCGGGTCGCTTCAATCGCTCCGCGTCCGGGTCGTTTGATTGCCCGCGAGCTAGAAGAAGAGACTATGTATCATTTCGCCGTCCGCGAACAATCGGTTCCTCTCACCAAATTCGGTCATCTGATCAATATGGTTTCGCCGATCCATCTCAATCCGGAAGGCCATCTGATCACGACATTAAATCGCCGCCGTGACATGAAGAGCGAGCACGATGAAGGCGTCGTCGCCGGATCCGTCCTTCTCTCGGTGGGCGCCCCCTTATCGCCCGAATGGCTCGGCGTCGGTTACGACGACCACACCAGATTAATGGGCGACTTTGGCGCGCGCTTGTATCATATCGCGCCCGTTAAAGAGAAATAATCGTTCTTGACCGGCCTCTTCCGATGGGGTAGCATATTCAAGCCCAAAAGGGCTGGATATCGCGGGGTAGGGCAGTCTGGTAGCCTGCCAGGCCCATAACCTGGAGGTCGGTGGTTCAAATCCATCCCCCGCAACCAATCGTTAATTACAGTATCGATACAGTTCGGTACTGTTTTTTTGTTATATTGTTCGTGAGGCGTTTTTATGAAAGATAAGGTTTTGAAAGTATTAAAAATAATCGGAATCGTGGTGTTTTTCCCTTTAGTATTTTTGTTTTGTTTAACATGTGTTGTTGTCAATGTGGTTCTTACTGCAATCGATAAGAAAAGAATTAATACTCCTCTTGGGGAATTTGTTGAAGTGAATGGCCATAGAATGAGTGTTTTAGTAAAAGGAGAAGGAAAGCACATTTTAGTATTTCTTCCTGGACTTGGGAGTGATTCCCCGATTTTGGAATTTAAGCCCCTTTATTCTAAGTTTGAAAATGAATATCGCATTATTGTGCCTGAGAAGTTTGGCTATGGACAAAGTGATATTGTGAAATACAAACGTGATATTAAAACAACTGTTGAAGAATATCGTGAAGCATTGTCTAAATTAGGTATCAAAGGACCATTTGTTTTGTGCGCCCACTCTAACGGTGGAAATGAAGTAGAATATTGGGAACAGAATTATCCAGAAGAAGCGGAAGCTTTTATTGGTTTTGATACAAATCTTGCTGCCTATGAGGATGATTGGGATTTCAAAGTTAGTTCTTGGGATAAGTTTATGATCTGGCTTTTTAGAGTTACTGGATGGAATAGAAAAGTGGTTAGGCCAGGCCTTAAAGAACTTTTAACTAAAGAAGAAAGGAAAATTGTAAGATGCCTAGCTAATAGAAATACGGATAACTACGATGTTTTGAGTGAGATATTTAATTTTAACAACGTTGCTGCTAAGACGATTATTAATGAAAAACCTCTTCCAACTCAGCCAACCCTTCAATTCGTTAGTATGCCAGAATGGTATATCAAAGGTGAAGAAGGTCATGAATTAGATGATGAAGCTAAAAGATGGTTAAAGGCACACGAAGACTTAGTTAATGCCTCCATAAATGGCAAAATTGTTTTCCCTTCTGATTGGCACTGTCTCCATATTGTCAACGTTGATAAGGTATATGAAGAAATGGATAAATACTTAAAAGAAGTGCTGTAGCATTTTACATAGTACTGTACCTTCATCTTCTTTACTTCTTTGAGTTTTGTTAGCTTTTGTGACGCACCAGTTATGAGTCTTGCTCGCTGTAATGCGAGTATCTCTCCACGTTTATTAAGCTTCACATTGCCGTATTTGTCTTTTATTAGACATGCCCGTTGAATAAAAATAATAGATAAAGGCATATACCTTGAAACTCCACTCGGAACAATGAAATCCTTCTCGGTACTTTTAAACATCTCTCGGTATATTGAAACATTTCTAGGAAGGTTAGTTTCTTGCAGTGCCTGGAATTGTTGGAAAGCGCTCTTGAGAATCGTGAAGAATTAGAGCAAAGACAAGATTTTGAAAATAATGAGCTTGTGTAACTTGTTTATATACAGCGAATAAAAGAAATGTCGTCCTGTTATGTGCAATTGTAGCAAAAACAGAACGACAATATGGAGGTGGGGGGAGTCGAACCCCCGTCCTAACGGTCCATCCATCAACGTCTACAGGCTTAGATCCGGCTGATGAATCTTAGTTCCCGGCGGCAGTTGGTCAGTCCTAGGGGAACCCAGGGTGGAGATGTCTCTATTGCCTACATCCGTCAGCAATAGACAAGCCCAAAGGATTTACAGGGATCAGGGCCCAGGGCGGGGCTTCCTTCACCTTGTCCGTTCTGGCTGGGATTAAGCAGCGAGAGCGAATTCTGCTTCGTCGAGGACGAACTCGTCTTCTTTCTTTGCAGTTAATTTTTTTTGCTAGTTTAACAAGTTGGCGCTTGGCCTGCAGCTGGTGGTCTGAAACCCGCCAGTCGAAACCAATACACCCCCTAAAGGGAATTATTGGTGCAACGAGAATATACAATAAAAATCAACAGAGGGCAAGGTTATGTTTCCAACAATGTCCTGAATCGTGCTAAAATAGGCTGATTCTCAGAAAAAGGCGGGAAAAACATGAATAGACCACTGGTTCTTACATTCGATCTCGGCACCCAGAGC
>Ga0310694_10000503_pt1 | contig 51040 bp, 41 predicted proteins | sample 174DNAGHGhighgp2_FD_203884 | JGI IMG/M metagenome (GOLD analysis project Ga0310694, IMG submission 203884) | Sheep rumen microbial communities from Palmerston North, Manawatu-Wanganui, New Zealand - 1742 DNA GHGhigh gp2 (v2) (version 2) | ecosystem: Host-associated > Mammals > Digestive system... | reverse complement strand
CAGCACCATCAGCTTGTCCGCCAGCGGGTCGAACAGCTTGCCGAAATCCGTAACCTGGTTCAGCTTCCGGGCCAGGAAGCCGTCCAGGAAATCCGTGAAGCTGGCCGCGCAGAACACCGCCAGCGCCGCCATCTTCAGGCCGCTGAAAAACAGCACAACGAAAACCGGAATCAGGATCATCCGGATCATCGTCAGCACGTTCGGGATCGTCCAGACATTGGTAAACAGTTTACGGATCTTTTCCTGCAAAGTCCTCAGCCTCTTTCGTCATCATGATTCGCGGGCCCAGCCCAGCGACCGTTCCACTGCCCTGTGCCATCCGCCCAGCTCCAGCCGCCGGGTGGCCTCGTCCATCCGCGGGGTAAACTCCAGGTCCTGCTTCCACGCCCGCGCCGTCTCCTCCGGCGACGCGTAAACGCCCGCGCCGAGGCCGGCCAGCAGCGCCGCCCCCAGGGCGGTCGTCTCCAGCACCTTCGGCCGGACCACGGGAATCCCGCAGATGTCCGCCTGGAACTGCATCAGGAAACCGTTGGCGCTGGCGCCGCCGTCCACCTGCAGCCGTTCCGGCCGGTGCCCCGCGTCCTTCGCCATGGCGTCCATCAGGTCCGCGCTCTGGTAGGCGATCGCCTCCAGCGCCGCCCGGACGATCTGCGGCCGCCCGGTGCCCCGGGTCATGCCGACCAGCGTGCCCCGGCTGTACATGTCCCACCACGGCGCGCCCAGCCCCGTGAAGGCCGGCACGAGGTATACCCCGCCCGTGCTGTTCACGCTCGCTGCCAGGTTCTCGCTCTCCGCCGCGGTGGAAATAATCTTCAGTTCGTCCCGCAGCCACTGGATCGTCGCCCCGCCCATGAAGACGCTGCCCTCCAGGGCGTATACCGGCTTTCCGCCGATCCGCCACGCCATGGTGGTCAGCAGGCCGTTCGCGCTCTTCACCGGCGTATCGCCCGTGTTCATCAGCATGAAGCAGCCCGTGCCGTAGGTGTTCTTGACGTCGCCGCTGCGGTGGCACGCCTGCCCGAAAAGGCTCGCGTGCTGGTCGCCGGCCATCGCCGTGACCGGGATGCGGCAGCCCAGGATCGCGGGATCCAGCATGCCGATGGGCCCGGCCGTGTCCACGACCTCCGGCAGGCACGCCCGCGGGATGCCGAGGAGGTTCAGCAGGTCCCCGTCCCAGTCCTGCGTATGCAGGTTGAAAAGCATCGTCCGGGAGGCGTTCGTCGCGTCCGTCACGTGCGGCCGGTCCTCCAGCAGGTTCCAGCACAGGAAGCTGTCCGCCGTGCCGAAGCACAGGTCCCCGTTCGCCGCCTTCTCCCGCAGGTTGTAATAATCCAGCATCCACTTCAGCTTCGTGCCGGAAAAATACGCGTCGGGCACGAGCCCGGTCTTCTCCCGGATCATGTCCCCGCAGCCCTGCCGCACCAGGTCCTCGACAATGCCTGAAGTCCGCCGGCACTGCCAGACGATGGCGTTCCCGGCGCATTCGCCGGTCCGCCGGTCCCAGAGGAAGGTGGTTTCCCGCTGGTTCGTGATGCCGATGGCCGCGATGTCCTCCGGGTGGATGTCCGCCAGGCGCACCGCCTCCCGCAGGGAAGTCACCTGCGATTCCAGGATGTCCCGGGGATCATGCTCGACCCAGCCCGGTTTCGGGTAATGCTGGGGAAACTCCCGGTTGCAGGACGCGACCGTCCGCCCGTCCTCCGTGAAAACCACCGCCCGGGAACTCGTCGTTCCCTGGTCCAGCGCCGCCAGGTATTTCATGGGTCCGCACCTCCGCCATGCTGTTTATTTGATCCTGATGCCCACGACCGATTCCGTGCCCTTGCCGGACGTGCCGACGACCATGATGTCGTTGTACACCGCCGGGGAGGCCAGGATTTTGCCTTCGATCTGCAGCTGCGCGCGGGTCGCGCCGGTCAGGCCGTCCAGCAGCAGCACCGTGCCGTCCTCCGCGCACTGGATGATGTATCCGTTCCCCTCAGCGTCGTAGACGGCCACGGGGGAGGATTCGCTCCGGTCGCTCAGGGCCTTCGCCCAGCGGATGCTGCCCGTCTCCTTGTCCAGGGCGACCAGGGCGGCCTTCGTTTCCTCGCCGGCGCCCAGCGCCGCGCGGCCTTCCTCGTTCAGCCCGGTCACCGTGAAGTACACCAGGCCGGACAGCGACCGCTGCCCGATCACGGGCGACGCCTTGGCGCCGACGTCTTCCTTCGTCTTTGTGTCTTTGGCCGCGCCGATCTCCGTGCACCAGGTTTCCTTCCCGGTCAGGGCGTTGTACCGGCGGATCTGGATATTGCCTTTTTTCCGGTTCGCCAGCATGTTCGCCGTGTACAGGTTCAGCCCCTTCCCGTCCTCTTCCAGGTCCAGCGCCACCGCGGCCATGACGGCGTCCCCCGTCTCAACAGCCCACACCGTCGTCAGGAAATTGGTGTCCACGCACCGCAGCACGCCGCCCATGTCCGCGTAGAAGACGTACCGGTCGTACATCGCGTGGGAGGATTCCACGGCCACCCGCTCGTTCTTCTTTTCGCCCTTGGCCCGCGTGGCCTGGACGATCGTGACGGCACTGGTGCTCAGCGTGGCCGCCTGGTAGTCGAAACTGGTGTTCAGGCTCGTCAGGTACAGCAGCCCGTTCGTGCCCAGCGTGACCATCGTGTCGCTGTTCCGGTCGATCAGCGAGGACGTCTCAAAGCTGCCGTAGCGGTTCAGGCCGCGGTGCATCTTTCCGTCCAGGCCGTCGATCAGCTTCATTTCCTTCTGGTTGTAGAGGTTGTACTGGCGCAGGCCGATGGACCCGGTCTTGTTCTTCAGCTTCCGGGTATACTGGCCGACGTTCATGTAGGGGTATCCGGCGGGGTGCAGGCTCGGCGACCCCTTCATCGGGTAGCCCATCGTGATGGCGTTGCGGGTGGCTGTGCCGTCCTCCAGGTCCAGGAAGCGGATCACGCCGTCCACCCCGGCGATGATGACCTCGCGCAGCGCCGTCTTCGTCTTCTTGTCCTCGTCGATGTTCGAAGACGCCCGCACCTGGGTGCTCCATTTCACGATCGCCGGCTGCCCCGGCCATTCGTATCCGTAGAAGTTCTGGGAAGCGCCGCGGAGATTGCCCGCCTGGACCGACCAGATCTTCTCCAGCCCGCCGGCGGATGTGATTTCGCCCACGGCGGCGTTCTGGCGGAACGCGTTTCCGCGGAAGGTCAGCACGCCGATCTTCCTCGCCGTGTATTCGTCGCCCGCCGGCATATGGATCAGCGACTTCGCCGCGCGGACGTAGTTCTTGATCTTCTTCGTGCCGTCATAGACGGTGGAGGAAATAATCAGCTCCGGCCCCGCGGACGGATCCGCCTCCGCCGTCAGCGCCGGGGTCGGCGTCGGTTCGGGGGTGGGTTCAGGGGTGTCCGTCGGTGCGGCAACCGGCTCCGCCGTGATCCCGGGCCCGCTGTCGGCCGGCGCCGTGTTCCAGGCCACGCCCCACATGGCGTCCCCGTAGTCGTCTGCGTCTTCCGCCGCGCTGCCGGCCGGTGCTTCCGCCGTGCCGCCTTCGCCGGCCGGTTCGCCTTCCGCCTCGCCCGCCGGGCTGCCTGCGCCTTCGCCTTCCGGTTCGGCGGCCGGGATGTCCCCGCCCTCGGCTTCGGCGGCGGGCGTTTCAGCCGGCGCGGGCGTCGCTGTGGGTACGGGCGTCGGCGTCGTGTCCGCGCCGGCCAGCGGCGGCGCGATGGCGACCGACGCGGTGTATTCCGTGTCCGTCCATTCCCCGTCGCTGCGGCCGATCTGTAGCCGGACGAGGCCTTCATACCCGTTCTTCACCCGCATCGTCAGCGTCCAGAAATTGCTTCCCGTGTTTTCGACAAACGTCTGGTCCGCTTCCAGGTCCGTTCCGTCTTCGTCCGCCAGCCGCAGCTGCCGGACCGCGCTGTCCGTCGTCACGGAGAAAATGACGTCCGCCGGCGCGGTGGTCTTTTCGTTCCCCGTCACGGTGAAAGCGGTGATCCGCTGGGTGTTCGCGTCGTTTTTGCCGAAGATGCCCTGCACGGGCGCGGCGATGCTGCCCGCGATCTCGCTGGCCTTCACGCGCAGCGCGTTGTCTTCCGGCAGGTTCATGACAACCACCAGCAGCACGCCGGCGGCCAGCAGCAGCCCCGTAAGGATCCAGATCAGCGGCTGGCGCTTCGCGCGGCGGGGCGGCCGGTCTTCCGGCAGCCGGGCGCCCATCGGGCGGGGATCCCGCGGATCCCTGCCGTATTCCTGCGCGCTGCGGAGATCGCGCACGTAGTCCTGCGCGGTCCGGGGATTCCGGCCGGAATCCGACGCCGCCCGGGGATTCCTGCCGGAATCCGATGCGGGGCGGGCGTTCCTGCCGTATTCCTGCGGGGCCCGCGGGGGCATGCTCATCCGCCCCGGCGCGTATCCGACGGATACCCGGGTCGTGTCCGATCCGCGGGCGGGGCCGCCGACGCTCGCCGCGTCGAAGATCCGCGTCCGGTCCGTGTCCTCGTCCGCCGCGGGGCGCACAGGCCTGCGCGCAGGCTGCGCCGGCCGCGCGGGCTGCACCGGGCGGCGCACCGCCTGCATCGGGCGGGTGCCGGGCCGCCGCGGAATCGCGGAACTGTCCGCGCCGTAGGGGGCGGCGCTCATGCGCCTGGCTTCGGCCGGCACGCGGCTGTCCGCCGCCTGCGCGGCAGGCGCGGCAAATCCGTCCGCGGCAGGGATGTCCGCGGCTTCCGCCAGCTTTTCGACGTGCTCCGTCGGCTGCGCGCTTTCCTCCGCGCCTTCCGCGGCCGGGCGGACCGGCGGGTCGTAATCTTCGCCGAATCCGCCGGCTGCGGGCGCCGCGCTTCTGCGGCGGCGGTGCAGCGGGCTCACCGGCATATTTTCGTTCATATCGTTCATATTCCTTTGATCATCCAAAGCGATTCGTCTCCTTTATGACGGAGGTCTATACCTCCGCAAGATATATTATACCGGAAAACGGCTTCAAGCTCAAGGCAGGCGCCTGCAATGCGCCGGATTTGCGTTTTCCGCCCCGCGGCCCTATAATGCTGGCATCAGCCGGATGATTGGAGAAGGATATGATCTGTACACTGTGTCCCCGGAAATGCGGCGCCGACCGCGCGGTACGCCCCGGCTTCTGCGGCCTGGGGGAAGGCATGCGCATCGCCCGCGTCGCGCCCCACCTGTGGGAGGAGCCGCCCGTCTCGGGCACCCGCGGCACCGGCGCCGTCTTTTTTGCCGGCTGCACGCTGCGCTGCGCCTATTGCCAGAACGGGGAAATTTCGCATACCGGAACCGGGCGCCCGTTCACGCCCGCGGAGCTGTCCGCTTCCCTCCGTCGCCTGGTGAACCTGGGCGTGCAGTCCGTATCCTTCATCACCGGCACCCCCTTCGTGCCGCAGGTCCTGGAGACGCTCTCACTGTGGAAGCCCCCGGTCCCCGTCGTCTGGAACACCTCCGGCTATGAAACCGCGGAAACGCTCCGGATGCTGGAAGGCGCCGTGGACGTCTACCTTCCGGACCTCAAGCATTATTCCGCCCGTATGGGGCAGCTGTGCGCGAAGGCGCCGGATTATTTTGCGGCGGCTTCCGCCGCGATCAGGGAAATGTGCCGGCAGGCCGGCCCATGCACGTATAACGAAGAGGGGATCATGACCCGCGGCGTCCTCGTCCGCCACCTGATCCTCCCCGGCCTGACAGGGGAAAGCATGAAGCTCCTCACCTGGGTGAAGGACGAGCTGCCCGCGGGCACGCCCGTCAGCCTCATGCGCCAGTATATCCCCTGCAACGGCGTCTCCGTGCCGGGGCTGGACCGCCGCGTGACGGAAAAGGAATACCGCCGCGTCCGGGACCATATGCTGGCCCTCGGCCTGCCCGGCTTCCTCCAGGAGGCCGGCGCCGCCGACAGCGGCTTCATCCCCGCGTTCAACGCCCCCGAAAGCTTTATCTGAAAAAAACCGTAAAAAGCAGGAAACCGGGCATCAGCCCGGTTTCGCAGCTTTTGGCACGTGGTACTCCACGCCTTCTTCATAAAACACCTGTTCCGGCGGCGTCTCCAGGATCGTCGGATCGGCAATAAACTTCAGCAGGTCCGAGAAGAACGCGGCATAGTGGGCGCCGGAGCAGATCCGCTCGTCCACCGCCAGCCCCAGGGGCAACCAGCGGCGCATCCTCGTCCGGCCGTCCGGTTCGGTGAAAGCTTCCTTCGTCACCGCGCCCATGCCGATAAACTGGCAGACGTTGCCGAAATTGTAAATGTGGTGCATGGGGGCCGGCAGCCCGATCGACCCGTTGTTGGTAATGAACATGCCGCTGTAGAAGGGCAGCTCCCTGCAGATAGAGCCGGGCAGGAGCCCGTAGCGGTCCAGCAGCTTTGCCGCCCAGACCACCGCAGTGGTCAGCCCGGGAATGCCCAGCACCAGCTTCGCCAGCCGGATCACGAAATCCCCGTCCTCCGTGGCGCGCGTGGTCTGCACCGCCCGGTCCATCCGGTCGCGGACGTCGAACAGCGTGTCGGACGGGTCAAACTCGATGCGCACCGTGGTCTCGCTGCTGTCCGGGTCCTGCGGGTCCTTCAGCACGGCGTAGGCAACGGAACAGTTGTTCCGCGCGTAATACTGCTTGTTGAAAATGTAGCGGTTCACCTGGGGATGGAGGCACACCGTGCGCACGTATGCCGCCACAATGATCTGCATGAAGGTGATTTTCTCGCCCTGCCTGCTCTTTTCCACGATGTACCGGGACATCTTTTCGTAGTCCAGCTTGTACTGCAGGAATACCTGCGCGTCGCAGCGCATCGGCATCAGGTACGGTGTAATCTGGATAATGGGATCCATTTTCTTCAGGCGTTTTCCGTCCGGCCTGTGTCCAAACATACTGCTGCCTCCGTTCCGGGATCGTTACAGTCAGCCTCCGTCGATTCACCAAAAATCATCCAAAGAGCCGTCCCCCTTGGGGGAAGGTGGCGCGTCAGCGCCGGAAGGGGTCCGGAAGGGGTTACTCAAACAGCCCGCCGGCCTTTTCCATCGCTTCCTGCTGTGCCTGCAGCAGCGCTTCAAACCGGGCGCGGTAATCGGCGGCCGCCTTCTTCAGCGCGGCCACTTCCTGCTCGAGGGCCTTGCGCTCCTGGCCCAGCCCGTCCAGCCGCTCCGTCGCCTCGTTCTCTGCCTTGGCGCGGATGGCTTCCGCATCTTCCCGTGCCTTGCGCAGCGTCTCTTCCTTGACCTGCACGGCCATGGCCAGCACTTCGCGGAAGCTCTGCTCGTTCTCGGCACTCACCGCCGCCGGCTCCTGCGCAGCGGGGCGGACGACGGACGTCTTCTGCTTCAGGTCCATGATCTCGCTCTCCATCCGCTCCATCTCGTCGCAGATGTCGTCGAGGAAATCGTCGACTTCCTTCTGGTTGTAGCCCTTGTTTGCAAAGGAAAACTCCTTGCGTGAGATCTCATCTACGGTGATTCTTGGCATGGTTCGATGCTCCTTTCACATGGTTTGCCTGCGCCGCGGCGGCTCAGTATCCGTATCCCCCGAAGCTCGCGTAGGATCCGGCGGCCACCGGCATGGTGCCTGTATAGGGGTTGTAGTTGTCCATCTGCCCGTTCCGGGCGGCGTTCCATTCCGCCGCGTTCCGGCCGGTGCGGCGTTCCCGCTGCCGCGGGATGTTCTCCTGCACGGGCGCGGTATAGGCCGGCGGAACGGCTTCGACCCGCGCCTGTATCTCCTCCGGCAGGATCTTGACGCCCTGCGGGGCGATCAGCACGAGGCGCGCGCTCTGCAGCATCCGCACGGTGCAGCCCAGGGTGAAGGCGGCGCCGGCCAGCATGTCCTGGCAGCGCATGCTTTCGTTCTCGTTGGCGATCGCGTCGAGCCCGACGATCAGCGTCTCGCCGTTCTTCATGCATTCGATGGCTTCGTAGCAGCTCTTCAGCCCCGTCAGCGCCATGATGTGCTCGACGTGGTTGAAGGGCGCGGCGCCGGCGTCCGGCGCGTATCCCGGCATATAGGAAATGTTGCTGCGGGGCACGGCTTCCTCCCGCGGGGGGAACCAGCCGCGCTGCGGCCGCTCGGCCGCCGCGGGGGCGTCCTCCGCCCGGATCCGCCCGTTCCGGTTGCTGTATTCCGTGTACGCCTGCTGGCCATAGGGCTGCTGGCCGTAAGGCTGCTGGGCATAGGGCTGCTGCCGGAAGCTCTGCTGCTGGGTGAAGCCCTGCTGGTTCCAGCCCGGCTGCTCATACTGCTGCGAATAACCCTGCTGCGCGTATCCCGGCGCGGCAAACGGTCCCGGCTGGGCCGCCGGCTGCCGGCCGAAGTTTTCCGCCCCGAACCCCGTATCGAACCCGGTGGGCGGGTTCATGCCCGTAAAGCCTGTGTGGAGATAGGTCAGGGGCTGCTCCTCCTGCTCCCGGATTTCCGCCTGCGTCTTCTTGCGGATGGGGCGGTAGCAGCTGGTCCCCCCGTCGGGGCGGCGGCTGGCGTCCCCCTCTCCCCTGGAGAAGCTCTTCAGCAGCTTGTTCTTCAGGTCATTCAGCCTCATGGTCGTTCTCTCCTTTATCTGCGTCAGTCAATCGCTTATTTGTATTCCCGGGGCCCGAAAATCGCGCTTCCGACCCGCACAACGGTGGCGCCGTGCCTGGCCGCCAGGCGGTAATCGCCGGACATGCCCATGCTCAGCTCTTCGATCTCCGTGCCGGGCACCGCCGCTTCGCGCATGCGCTCGAACAGCTCCCGCATCCGGGCGAACAGGCCGTCCAGGTATGCTTCGTCGTCCGTCAGCGGCATCACGGCCATCAGGCCTTTCACCCGGAGGCCCTCCATCGGGGCGACCTGCCGGATGAAGCGCTCCGTCTCATCGAAGGGTACGCCGCCCTTCTGGGCTTCGCCGGCGATGCTGATCTCCGCCAGCACGTCCATCCGGACGCCCGCGTTCACCGCCCGGAGGCTGATCTCCTCCGCCAGCGGCACGCTGTCCACCGACTGGATCATGCTCACGTCGGTGATGATTTGCCGCACCTTGTTGCGCTGCAGCCGGCCGATCAGGTGGATCCTGAAGGCGCCGGCCAGCGCCGGCAGCTTGCCCTTCAGCTCCTGCACCCGGTTTTCGCCGATTTCGGTGATCCCCGCCTCCCGCAGGGGCAGGATCTCCTCCGGCGTGTGCGTCTTGGTCACGGCCATCAGCCGCGGCGCAGGATACCGCCCGCCGGACGCCTCCTCCAGCTCCCGGCGGATCCGCGCGACGTTCTTCAGCATTGCTTCCCGGGTCATGTCTTTCACGCTCCGCAGTCTCTTCGGCCTTCCTCAGAACAGCCGCACCGTCAGCCCCTCGCGCAGGACGCCCTGCTGGATTGCCGCGATGAATACCGTGCTGTCCCGCCTGTCCAGGATGTTCACGGGGATAAACCATTCATAGTCCCCGTCCACGACGACCACGCCGGGCATATTGTCCTGCGTGTAAATCGCGCGGGCCGGTACCGTCAGGCTCGATACGCTGTCGCCCAGCACGCCCGTGCAGGCGCGGACATACAGCACCGGCTCGACCGGGCTTTCCACGGCCAGGCGCACCTCGAGCTCGCCCCCGGTCCGGGTAAAGCTCATGACGGTCGCCTCCACCGTCGTTTCCGTGAAGTTTTCCAGCTTCAGGTCGTATTTCGCGCCTTCCACCGGGTTCCAGCCGCTGTCCCGGATGAGCATCAGCACATACCAGTGCCCGTCCTTCACCATCCGGTAGATCGTCGTCTTGCCCTTGGCCAGGCCCGATCCTTCCGGCTTCTGCCCGTTGATCATCGCCCGCACCTGGGCCGGCGTGAACTGGTCGTAGTTCTGCGTGGTCAGCCCGTACTCGTATCCGTCGGAATAGAAACTCACGACGGCCTTGTCGTTCATGGAGACGTACTGCTTCGTCCAGCTGTTGATGCGCTGGAGCTGGCTCTGCTCGTCGTCGTACAGGCGGGTCATGCGCTGGTCGTTGGCGTATTTTTCCCGCAGGTAGCTCTGCCGGGCCTGGATGGCCGCCGTCAGCAGCTTTTCCTGGTTCGCCATGTTGCCGCGGGCGCCGCCGATGATCTCCCGGACCTCCCTCGCCCGGGTCATGACCTCGGACTCCAGCTTTTCCATCCAGGCGTCCGTCGTAATCTGGGCCTGCAGCAGCTTCATCTGGTATTCCTTGATCTCGTCCCTGTATTCCTGCAGGGCGGAGATCTCCTTCGTGGAGAAGCCGGAGGAATAAACATTGCAGATCGTCGTCCCGCGGTAGACGAGGGTGCCTTCCTCGGCGACATACTGCACGCTGCTCAGGCCCTCCGCGTCGAAGGGCGCCTCGTCCCGGACGATCAGGCAGTCCCCGGTGTAGCGGGAACCGATCGTGTCGGCCGTGACGGTCGCGAAGCGGGCGGGTTCGGGCGTCAGCGACGTAATCAGGTACCACGCGGCAAATGCCAGCGTCAGCACGATCAGCATGATCTGCGGCACGCTCAGGCGTTTCCGCTCCTTCGGCATTTCAGGCGGAACCGCCGGCTGCGGCGGGTTCATCTGATACACGCAAGGCCTCCCCCTTTCCCGGAAAATCCGGAATCATCAATATATGATGATACCATACTCAGGCCTTCTTTTGCAAATCCTGCATCAGCCAGTCCGCGGGCCGGACATCCGCCACGGCGGGATCCCCCTCCGTCACGCTCAGGGTCATCAGGCTCTTCTCGCCGGAGACGCGCTTCTTTTCCGGCTTCAGCGTGGCCATCACGAACGCCATGCCCGCCACGCTGACGTTGAATTCGCGCATCAGCTCGACCATGCCCTTGGCCGTGCCGCCGCCCTTGAGGAAGTCATCCACGATCAGGGCGCGCTGGTTCTCCTTCACCGCGCGCCGGCTCAGGCTCATCGTCTCGATCGAGCCGCTCCCGGATACATAGTTGATGTTCACGGCGGAGCCTTCGTATACCTTGGAGGAATGCCGCGCGATCACCAGCGGGATGCCCAGGGCGTTGGCCGTGGCAAAGGCCACGGGGATGCCCTTCGTTTCCATCGTCAGCACGAAGTCCGGTTCGCACTGCGCGTATTCGGTCGCGATGATTTCGCCCATGCCGTTCACGATCTCCGGCATGCTCAGGATGTCGCTGTAGTACAGGAAGCCGCCGGGCAGCACACGCTCCGTGCCGCTGAGCTTCGCGCACAGCTCCTGGATCATCGCCCGGGCCTTGGTCCGGCTCACCGCCGGGCGGAACCGCACGCCGCCGGCCGCGCCGGTGACCGTCTCGACCGTGCCCAGGTCAAACGTTTCGCAGACCTCGCGCAGGAGCTCGACATCCTCGCTCATCGTGGATTTAGCGCTGCCGAACATATCGCAGAAGCTGTTCAGCGTGAAAATCCTGTTGGGGGCGCCGGCCAGCAGCTTCATCATTGCGCTCATGCGTTCGTTCCTGCGGATCTTTTCCATGGGAATCTTCTCCTTACACCTTATTCAGCATATCAGTATACCACAATATCCGAATATTGCAAAGATTTTTGTCGCGTATCGTTCGTCTTTTTGCCGTTTTGCGCCCCGGTTTTTTTCCGAACGTCCGTCCTTTTTCCCGAAAACCCGGCGCACGCAAAAAAGCCCGGGAAACTCCCGGGCCCTGTCATGCATCGCTCATGCGCGAAAGGCCGGCGCTGCCGGCGCCTGCTGCTCACTCATCCAGGAACGGTTTGATTTCCTGCAGCAGTCCTTCGCAGTCGTCGTTGTAGATATCCAGCGTGATCGGGCGGCTCAGGTCCAGCGAAAAGATCCCCAGGATCGATTTCGCGTCCACGACATGGCGCCCGGCACGCAAATCCATTTCAAACGGATAGCGCGACACAATATTCACGAACTTGTTGACGTTCTCAACCAGGCTCAGGCGGATCATGACGGATTTCACGGCAAAGCACCTCCTTTGCATCAGCTTCGCTCCTGCGGAGCTTGCCATATCATACAGGATGCCGGTATCGATTTCAATCGGCGATCCGGTCAATCATTTTCCGGTTTGGACATGCGCCGGCTTACTTCTTTTCGGGGATGTTCAGGTACAGCGTGTTCTCGTCCCCGTTCCAGGTAGCTTCGCCGCCCAGCGCTTCGGCCAGGAACTGCACGTCGATGAAGTTGCCGTTGCCGAATTCGAAGCTGCCGGGCTGCACTTCCAGCTCCGCGGTATCGACCGTCGCGGCGATGCCGGCGACCTCGTCCAGCAGGGCCAGGGTATGCCCTTCCGCTTCCAGGATGACCGCGGTGCCGTCGTCCGTCAGGACCCAGTCCGCCAGGCAGGCGGCCAGGTCGTCCAGGCTGACGCGGATGTGGCCGCTGCGCTGCTGCAGCCGCGGCCTGCGCATGACCTGCTCGCCGTCCTCGGTGTCCGGCCAGGCCAGCGGAACGGGGTTCCCGTTGTAGGCGATGCTGCCGGGCGCGTCGGTAAAGTTCAGCGATTCGGGATCGATCTCCTCGACGAACAGCGTGGGCTCGGCCACCGGCGTTTCCGTCGCGGGAACGCTCGTCACCGGTGCTCCCGTGGAGCGCACGGGCGTGGGCTCCGGCGTCGGTTCAGGCGTGGGTTCCGGGGTCGGCGCGGCGGTCGGCGCGGCCGTCGGCTCCTCCGTGGGTGCCTCGGTCGGGGCTTCGGTCGGGGCTTCCGTGGGCGCTTCTGTCGGTTCCTCCGTGGGGGCCGCTGCGGGCTCCTCCGTCGGCGCCTCCGTAGGCGCCTCGGTGGGCGCTTCCGTCGGGGCCTCGGTCGGGGCTTCGGTCAGGGCTTCGGTCGGTGCTTCCGTCGGCGCGGCCGTCGGGATCTCCTCCGGCGCGGGTTCGGGCGTATCGCTCGGCGCGGGCGTGGGTTCCGGCGTCGCGGTAACCTCCGGCGCCGGGGTATCCTTCGGATACGGGTTCACGTCCGGGTTCTCAAACAGGTACGTCAGCGTCCGCCGGCCGGCGATCCCGTCCTGCGTCAGCCCGTTCATGTACTGGAACATACGTACGGCGTTGCGCGTCTGCCGGCCGAAGGCGCCGTCAGCGCTGCCCTCCGGCAGGTATCCCAGTTCGATCAGCCGCTCCTGCATCTTTTTGACGTCCTTGCCGCTGTCGTTCAGCAGCAGGTTGCGGTACCTTTTGTTCGGCGTGATTTCCGGCACGGGCGGGGGCGTATAGCTCGGCCCGGCAGCCGTCACGGTCGGCGTGGCGGTCGGCGTCACCGTTGGGGTCGCTTCCGAAACCTGCTCGACGTAGGGCGTCGGGGTCGGCACCGGGGTTTCCTTGGGCGCAGTCGTATTCTGCACAGACAGCGACATCGCCGCCGCCATGTAGATAAGCAGGATCTTCATGTAATTCATATGCGCCACTCCCCATCTTAATGTACTCGATATTATACCAAACCGCCGGTGGAAAAACAATTCATAATTCGGGAAATCACCCGGGTCCTTCGGAATCAGGCCAGGGCCTGTCCGGGCCCGTTTCCCGTCGCCCGCGTGAACGCCAGCACGGTGATTTCCTCCGCGCCGCCTTTGCGCAGCGCCTCGGCGCAGCGGCGGGCCGTCGTCCCCGTCGTCAGCACGTCGTCGACCAGCAGCACCGGGAAACGGATCTCCGCCGCCGGGCGGAAGGCCCTCCCGAGGTTGGCTTCGCGCTGCTCCCGGTTCAGCCGCGCCTGCGGTTTTTCCTTCGTCTCTTCCCTGGCCAGCAGCGGCATACAGCGCAGGCCCAGCCGCCCCGCGGCCGCCTCCGCCAGCACTTTTCCGTGGTCGATGCACCGCTCCCTGCGGCGGCTTTCCGGCATCGGCACCCAGGTGACCACCGTCTCCGGGGGAAACGTGATATATGCCGGCACAGGCTCGATCAGCGACGCCAGCTCCTCCGCAACGCATTTCTCCGCGTTGTGCTTGAGCCGGAGCACCAGCTGCCGCGCCGTGCCCGTGTGCGGCCGGAGCGTGTAGGCGAAAAGGCCGCCCTCCAGCTCCTCCCGCTCCCACGCGTACAGCGTCCCGTCGCTCCGCAGGTTCCTCCGGCACGCTTCGCACAGCACCCCGCCCTCCGTGATGCGCCCGCACGCGCGGCATACGGCGTTCTCCGGGTACACCGCCTCCAGCAGGAACCGCCGGACCCCCGGCAGGAACGTAAACCACCGGCCGTACAGCGCGTCCGTTTTCATGCCGGGTCCTCCGTCTCCTGCAGCCGCAGCGCCAGGGTGGTGTACCGCTTCGCGACATGGTCGTTCGCGACCATGCGGCGGATGACGTCCTCGCTGCCGACCAGCACGACCAGTTCCCGCGCCCGGGTCATGGCGGTATAGAGCAGGTTCCTGGTCAGCAGCATCGGCGGCCCGCCGATGACCGGCATCACCACCGCCGGGAATTCGCTGCCCTGGGATTTATGCACTGACAGGCAATAGGCCGGTTCGAGGTTTTCCAGGTCCCCGGCCTCGTAAACAACTTCCTTTTCCTCGTCGAACAGGACCGTCAGCGAGGTGTTCTCCGGGTCCATCGCGGTGATGAACCCGACGTCGCCGTTGAAGATGCCCTGGCCCTCCTCGGTGCCCTGCGGCGTCTCCTTCGTCCATTCGATGCGGTAATCGTTCTTCGTCTGGATCACCTTGTCCCCCAGGCGGAACAGCGTTTCGCCCCAGGTGAGCTGCGGCTTCCGGGGGGACGGCGGGTTCAGCGCCTCCTGCAGCAGGATGTTCAGGCTATTGACGCCGCATTCCCCTTTGCGGGCGGGCGCCAGCACCTGGATGTTCCGCACGGCCAGGCTTGCCGCCTTTTCCTTTTCGTATCCCAGGTACGCCGGCAGCCGCCGCGTGACCAGGCCCAGCACGCTCTGGGCGGTATCCGCGTAGCTCGCCCGGCGTTCAAAGAAGAAGTCCGTGTCCTTTTCGTTCAGCAGGGGCATCTCCCCGCGGTTGATCAGGTGGGCGTTCATGACGATGCGGCTCGTTTCGCTCTGGCGGTAGATGTCCGTGAGCCGCGCGCAGGGCACCGCGCCGCTGGCCAGGATGTCCCCCAGCACGTTCCCGGCGCCGACGCTCGGCAGCTGGTCCGCGTCCCCGACGAGGATCAGGCGCGTGCCCGGTTCGATCGCCCGCAGCAGGGAGCGCATCAGCATCAGGTCGATCATCGACGCCTCGTCGGCAATGATGCAGTCCGCCTCCAGCGGATGCTCGTCGTTCCGGGCGAAAACGCCCTCCTCCCCGCCGTATTCCAGCAGGCGGTGGATGGTTTTCGCCTCGGCCCCGGTGGCCTCGGTCATGCGCTTCGCCGCGCGGCCGGTCGGCGCGCAAAGCAGCACCTCGTTCTCCCCGGAAAGCAGCTCCAGGATGCAGTTGATGATCGTGGTTTTCCCCGTGCCCGGCCCGCCGGTGATGACGAAAACCCCGGTTTCCAGCGCGCGCACGATCGCGTCCCGCTGGTTCGGGGAAAAGCGGATGCCCCGCTCCCGTTCAAAATCGGCGACCGCCCCCACGGCGCCGGCATACTTGTCCGGCCGGATCGCGTACATCATTTCGCGGATCCGCAGGGCGACCTCCTGCTCCGCCCGCCAGAAGGCCGGCAGGTAGATCCGCCGGTCCGTGCCTTCCTCCCCCGCCTCCGCGATCAGGGAGGAGGAGAGCAGGAGCGAGGTCAGTGCCCGGCTGCACAGCTCCCGCGGCACCTGCAGCAATCCCGCCGCCGCGCCGCACAGCTCCCCTTCCGGCAGGTATACGTGCCCAGCGGAAGCCGAGGCTTCCCGCAGGATGTATTTCATCGCGCAGCGGACGCGGCTGTCGCTGTCCTGGGCGACGCCCAGGGCGATGCCGATCCGGTCCGCCGTGCGGAAGCCGACGCCCTCGATGTCGTCGCACAGGCGGTACGGATCCTCCCGGACGATCTCCGGCGTCCGGTCCCCGTAAAACTTGCCGATCCGCACCGCCAGCGCGGCGGGAATCCCGTAGGACTGCAGGAAGATCATGGCCCTCCGCGCGCCCTGGTGCTCCTGGAAGCTTTCGGAAATCATGGCCATCCGCTTCTGCCCGATGCCGGGGATTTCCGTCAGCCGCTCCGGGTGCTCGGAAAGCACGGTCAGCGTCTCCTCCCCGAACTGGCGGACGATCAGCGTGGCGGTGGCCGGCCCGATCCCCCGGATGAGGCCGCTTCCCAGGTAGCGCTCGATGCCCAGCAGCGTGGTCGGCGCCTGGATCTCGCAGGAGGCGCATTTGAACTGCCTGCCGTATGTCTTGTGCTCCGTCCATTCCCCGGTGAACACCGCCTGCTCCCCGGGGCTCAGCTCCGGCAGCGTCCCGACGACGGTGAACTCGTTCCGCCCGGCGCGCACGGACACGACGGACCAGCCGTTTTCCCCGTTGCGGAAAACGGTCCCCAGGATTCCGGCCTCCAGCTTTTCCATGCGCGCCTCCGGTTGTCTTGCTGCCTTTATGATAAAAACCGCGCTGCACCGTGTCAAGAGAACAAAGTGAAAATAACGGGTGTGACGGGGAACCCCTTCCGATCCTTCGGATCACCTCCCCCTGAAGGGGAACCCCTTCCGGCCTCTTCAGAGGCCACCTCCCCCTGAAGGGGGAGGCTTTTGGCGCCGTCCTCCAAATCAAAGCCGTCCCCTTTAGGGGAAGGTGGCGCCCAAAGGCGCCAGAAGGGGTTTGACAGATCCCCCTTACAAGCCTTATTATATAGGTTGGTGTCCTGTCGGGGCGCCGTACAAGGAACATGGAGGGAATCCCCGTGCTTGAATGTATCGTAACCAAATTCGGCGGCAGTTCTCTGGCCAGCGATGAGCAGTTCAAAAAGGTCCGCAGCATCCTGGAGCTGGAGCCGACCCGCCGTTACCTGGTCCCCAGCGCGCCCGGAAAGCGTTTCAAGGAAGACGAGAAGGTCACCGACCTGCTCTATCTCTGCCATACGCTCAAAAACGACGGCAAATCCTTCAGCAACGAATTCGGCCGGATCCGGGAGCGCTATGAGTCCATCGCCCGCGGCCTGCACCTGAAGGTGGATATCACCGCAAAGCTGGATGAAGTCGAGCAGGGCATCGCCTCCGGCAAAAGCCGGGCGTGGTGCGCCAGCCGCGGCGAATACCTGTGCGGCCTGCTGATGGCGGACTACCTGGGCTGGCGTTTCCTCGACGCGGCGGAAGGCGTGGTCTTCACCGACGCGGGCGTGCTGGATGACGAAGCGACCCAGAAGAAGCTCTCCGCCCTCCTGGCGGACGGGCAGTCCGCGGTCGTGCCCGGTTTCTACGGCGCGAAGGCCGACGGCGAAGTCTGCACCTTCTCCCGCGGCGGCAGCGACATCACCGGCGCCCTCGTGGCCCGGGCCGTGAATGCCGACGTATATGAGAACTGGACGGACGTGTCCGGTTTCCTGATGGCGGACCCCCGGATCATCGAAAACCCGGCGGAAATCTCCTCCATCACCTACAAGGAGCTGCGGGAGCTGAGCCATATGGGCGCTTCCGTGCTGCATGAGGACGCCATGTTCCCGGTCCACCGGGCGGGCATCCCGACCAATATCCGCAACACCAACAAGCCCTACCATCCCGGCACCATGATCAGCAAGAACGCGCCCCACGAAGTCATCGTACCCACGATCACCGGCATCGCCGGCCACCGGGGCTACAGCGTCATCAGCGTTGAAAAGAACATGATGAACAGCGAGGTCGGTTTCGGCCGCAAGGTGCTGCAGGTGCTGGAGAACGAGGGCATCTCCTTCGAGCATATGCCCACCGGGATCGACAGCATGTGCGTCGTGGTCCAGAGCTCGATGCTCGAACCCCACCGCGCGCAGGTCCTCTCCGAGATCGAGAAGCTCGTGGAGGGCAGCGGTTCCGTAACCATCAGCGACAACCTGTCCATCATTGCCACGGTCGGCCGCGGCATGGTGCATAACTGCGGCACGGCCGCGCGCCTCTTCGGCGCCATGAGCCGCGCCCGGATCAACGTCCGCATGATCGACCAGGGCTCCAGCGAGCTGTCCATCATCGTCGGCGTCAACGACAGTGATTTTGAGCAGACGATCCACGCCATCTACCATGAATTTGTCGGCTGAGTCAAGCGATCCGCCGAAAGGAGGACCCTGCATGAAGATCCTGGTCACAGGTTCCGCCGGGCTGCCCGGCCACGAGGTGATGCGCCTGCTGGAGGAACGGGGCATTCCCTGCCTCGGGGCGGACGCGCCGGAGCTGGACCTCTCCGATCCCGAATCCATCCGTGCCTGCGTCGAAAGCAGCGGCGCGGATACGGTGATCCACTGCGCCGGCTGGACCGACGCGGACAAGGCGGAATCCCTGCCGGAGCAGTGCGCCGCCATGAACGGCTTCGGCACGCTGACCGTCGCGCGGGCCGCCGTGCGCATCGGCGCAAAAATGCTCTTCCTCTCCTCGCCGCAGGTCTTTCCCGGCCTGGGGGACACCCCGTATGCAGCCGGCGACGCCTACGGGCCGAAAAACGTTTTCGGCATGAGCAAGGTCCAGGGGGAGGACGCGGTGCGTTCGCTGCTGACCCGGTATTGGATCGTCCGGGCGGACTGGATTTACGGCGCCGGCAGGCGCGATTTCATCCGTCCGATGCTCCGGGCGGCGATGGAAAAGAAATCGATCCAGGTCGCCGGGGACCAGGTGGGTTCCCCGACCTACGCGAAGGACCTGGCCCGCGTGATCTGCGACCTGGTCATGACCGACCGCTACGGCATCTGGCACGCCCGCAACGAAGGCTTCTTCTCCCGGGCGGACTTCGCGTCCCTGGTCATGAAAAAAGCCGGCGTCAGCTGCCGGATTGTTCCCGTTCCCACGGCGGAACTCCCGGGCGCGCTGCGCCGGCCCCTGAATCTCCGGATGACCGGCGAGCTGCCGGCGGGGATCGATCCCATGCCTCCTGTGGAGGACGCGCTGGACCGGTATTTCAGGGAGACAAACCGCTGATATCGATACCGTTGGATTTGAGGCCTTTCAGGAAGTCCCCGGGCAGGGGCGCCTGGAAGGCCATTTTTTCATGCGTCCGCGGATGCGCGAAGCTCAGGCGCCTGGCGTGCAGCATGAGGCAGGGCACCTTGACGCCCTTTCCGGATCCGTAGAGCGGGTCGCCGCATACGGGATGGCCGGTGCTGCGCATATGCACGCGGATCTGGTGGGTCCGCCCGGTCAGGATGTGCACGTCGAGCAGGGTGCAGCCGCGGCCTTCGGCGACCGTCTTCCATTCGGTCAGCGCCGGCCGGCCTTCCGGGTCCACCGCCATCTTCTTCCGGTCCTTCCGGCTCCGGCCGATGGGGGCGTCCACCGTGCCCTCCGTTTCCTTCATGGTGCCCTCCACCAGGGCGAGGTAATGCTTTTCGATCTCACGGTCCTTCAGCATCCGGCTCAGCTCCGCCTGCGTCTCGTCGTTCTTCGCGACCATCATGACGCCGCTGGTGTCCTTGTCCAGCCGGTGCACGATGCCCGGGCGCTTTTCCCCGCCGATGCCGGAAAGCTCGTCCAGGTTCGCCAGCAGCGCGTTCACCAGCGTACCCCCGCTGTGCCCCGCCGCGGGATGCACGACCATGCCCCGGGGCTTGACGACCACCGCCAGGTCCGCGTCCTCATAGAGGATCTCCAGGGGGATGTCCTCCGCCTGCGGCACGGGGTCCTTCGGCGCGGGAACGGTCAGCGTCACCGCGCGCCCCTCCGGGGGCTTCGTCCCCGCCTTCGTGCAGGGCTGCCCCTCCAGCAGGCAGTATCCTTCCTCCATCAGCGCGGCCGCGCGGCTCCGGCTGATCCCGGCGGCCTCGCCCAGCAGCACGTCCAGCCGCCGCCCGTCGCTCATAACCCGGAAAACCTGTTCTTCCATCATCCGTTCCTTTCCGATGCGTCAAAGGGAATATGTCAGAAGGGGCCGTCCCCTTTCAGGCACTGCAGCACCAGCCATGCGCAGCCGATGCACAGGCAGGCGTCCGCCACGTTGAACACCGCGAAGCGCACGAACAGGAATTCGATCATGTCCGGCACATACCCATGGACGAAGCGGTCGATCATGTTGCCGGCGGCGCCGCCGAGCATCAGCATGAGGGCGGCAAGCGCCGCGGGGCGGATCGCCTTCTTCCGCAGGTACAGGAACGCCGCGGCGATGATCGCCAGGCTCAGCAGGCCCAGGAGCCACGGCTGCCCGCTCATCATGGAGAAGGCGATGCCCTTGTTCTCCGCGTACCGCAGGCCGACCACGCCCGGAATCAGCGCCTGCCCCTCCGGGGGAATCCCCGGGGCCAGGATCTTCGTTGCCCGGTCGGCGGCCAGCACTGCCGCGGCAATCATCCACGGCCACACTTTCCTCTTCACGCCGTACCTTCCTTTTCTTTCTTCTGCGCCTGCAGTTCGTCAATCCGCCGGTTCAGCTTCCGCAGGACCTTCAGCCCTTCATCCGCCAGGGCGGTGTCGTTCGGGAAGCTGCACCGCAGGATCAGGCGGTACGGCGCCCGGGCGGACAGCGTCAGCCGCGCGTCGGTCTCCGCCATGGCCTGCAGCAGGATGGCCGCGTCAGGCACATACCGCTCGTCCAGCCGCATGGCCAGCCCTTCCTTCGCGCGCCGCACCGAGCTCACGCCGATGCGGTTGGCCAGGGCCCGCATCTGGCTCACGTCCAGCAGCGTTTCCGCCGCCGCCGGCAGCTCGCCGTAGCGGTCGATCAGCTCGTCCGTCACGTCCGCGCGCTCCTCGTCTGTCACGATGGACGCGATGCGCTTGTACATCTCCATCCGCTGTTTCTCCTCGGCGACGTAGTCCGTGCCGAGGAACGCGTCGACCTGCAGGTCCACCCGGGTTTCCAGTTCGTGGGGCGCGCGCCGCCCCTGGACTTCCGCCAGCGTCTCTTCCATCAGCCGGCAGTACATGTCGTAGCCCACCGCCGCCAGGTGCCCGTGCTGCTCCGGCCCGAGGATGTTCCCGGCGCCGCGGATCTCCAGGTCGCGCATGGCGATGCGGAAACCCGCGCCGAATTCCGTGAATTCCCGGATCGCGGCCAGGCGCTGCTGCGCCGTTTCGGTCAGGATCTTGTCCGTCCGCACGGTAAAGTAGGCGTAGGCCTGCCGGTTGCTCCGCCCGACCCGGCCCCGCAGCTGGTACAGCTGGCTGAGCCCGAACCGGTCCGCGTCAAACACGATCAGCGTGTTCGCGCCCGGCACGTCCAGGCCGTTCTCGATGATCGTCGTGCACAGCAGCACGTCGTAATTCCCGGCGTAGAAGTCCATCATGACGTCCTCGAGCTGGTGCTCCCGCATCTGCCCGTGGGCCACGCCGATATGCGCCTCGGGCACCAGCGCCCGCAGCCGCTCGTAAAAGCTCGCGATGCTCCGCACCCGGTTGTAGAGGAAATACACCTGGCCGCCGCGGCCGATTTCCCGCAGGATCGCGTCGCGGATCAGCGCGTCGGAGTATTCCGTGACCACCGTCTGCACGGGGATCCGGTCCTCCGGCGGCGTCTCGAGCACGCTCATGTCCCGGATGCCGGTCATGCTCATATGCAGCGTCCGGGGGATCGGCGTGGCGCTGAGCGTCAGCACGTCCACCTGCCGCTTCATGTTCTTGATCGCTTCCTTGTGGGCGACGCCGAAGCGCTGCTCCTCGTCGACGATCAGCAGGCCCAGGTCCTTGAATTTGACGTCCTTTGCCAGCAGGCGGTGCGTCCCGATGATGATGTCGATCTCCCCGGCCGCCAGCTTTGCCAGCACTTCCTTCTGCTCCTTCGGCGTGCGGAAGCGGCTCAGGTAATCCACCCGCGCGCCGGTGTTCCGGAAGCGTTTGACAACCGTGTTGTAGTGCTGCTGCACGAGGATCGTCGTCGGCGCCAGCAGCGCTGCCTGCTTGTTGTCCGCGATGGCCTTGAAGGCCGCCCGCAGGCTGACCTCCGTCTTGCCGTAGCCGACGTCGCCGCACAGCAGCCGGTCCATGTTCCGGTGGCTTTCCATGTCGGCGGTGATTTCCCGCACGCTCTGGGCCTGGTCCGCCGTCAGCTCCCAGGGAAATTCGTCCTCGAACTCCCGCTGCCACGCCGTGTCCGGCCCGAAGGCATACCCCGTCTCCTGCGAACGCTCGGCGTAGAGGGCTTTCAGGTCGAAGGCCAGCGTCTTCAGGCTCTCCTTGACCTTGCCCTTCTGCCGCGCCCATTCGCCGCCGCCCAGCCTGTTCAGCTTCGGCTGCTGGTTCGGGTTGCCGATGTAGCGCTGCACGCGCTCGAGCTGTTCCACCGGCACATACAGCTTGTCGCTCCCGTCGTACTGGATCAGCAGGTAATCCCGCCAGGTCCCCTCGCTCTGGATCCGGGTAATCCCCCGGTACAGGCCGATGCCGTGGTCTTCGTGGACCACGTAGTCCCCGACCTTCAGGTCCGTGAAGGTCGAAATCCGCTCGCCGGAATACTTGCGGCTCTTGCTCTTCCGGTAGCCCTCGCCCCAGATGTCCGCGTCCGATACGACCGCCGTGCCGGTCTTCTTCAGGATGAAGCCGCTGCGCAGCGTCATCGGCAGGATCACAGCCTCGCCGGGTCCCGGCTCGCAGGGGGCTTCATGGAATTTTGCTTCCGCGCCCAGTTCCCGCAGGCTTTCTTCCAGGCGCTTTCCGCGGGAGCTCCCGCCGGAAAGCAGGTATACGCGGTATCCGGCCGCGCGCCAGTTTTCCAGGTCGTTCCGCAGCGTCCGCAGCTGCCCGCCGTAGCCGGGAATGCCCGCCGCTTCCGTGTCGATGACCGTATCCGGTTTGATGCCGCCCAGGCCGAGCAGCATTTCCGTCAGCACGCCCTCCGGCGTATCCCCCATTTCCCGGCGCACGCTGTCCCAGCCGGCCAGCAGGCTTTCCTGCTCCCGCACGGCCTCGCCGCGGGCCATGGCCGAGGCAAGGTCCTCCGCGAAGCCGTTGCCGCGCTCCTCGATCCGCGTGCGGATCCGGTCCGGTTCGCACAGGAGGATCAGGTCCGGGCTGAACCAGTCGATGACCGTGCCCGTCCGTTCCGCCAGCACGGTGATCCACGCGCGCATCCGGCGGAAGGGAATGCCGCCGCTGAGGCTCTCCGCGTCCTCCAGCAGCCGGTTCATCCGCCGCTCCGTTTCAGCCGCCTCGGCGGCTTTGTACTGCGCCTGCCTGACCGCCGGCGCGACAGCCTTGTCGAAGAGCGCCGCGTCGTCCTCCTCGTCGTCCGGCAGCGGCGGCAGCTCCGGCAGCTCCGGCATGAAGCCGGGCTGTGCAGGCGCGCTGTCCGCCTCGCCCAGGGCCTTGCGCATCCGGGCGGCCGCGGCGGGGTACTCCCCTTCCTCCAGCAGCGCTTCGCACGCCGGGGAAAGCAGCACCTTCCCCGCCGCCGAAAGGCTCCGCTGGCTGATGCAATCGAACTCCCGCAGGCTGTCCACTTCGTCGTCGAAGAACTCCATGCGGATCCCCTGGCTCAGCGCCGGGGGATAGACGTCCAGGATCGATCCGCGCAGGGCGAACTGCCCCTTGCCCTCGACCATGCCGACCCGCTCGTAGCCCATCCGCAGCAGCCGCGCCGTCAGCTCCGCCGGCGGAATCCGGTCCCCCGGGCGCACTTCCAGCGTGATCTCCCGGAACGGCTCCGGCCGGCCCATCCGCTGGGCCAGGGCTTCCGCGCTGGTGCAAAGCACCCATACGTTTCCCTCGCTGACCGCCGTGAGCGCCTCCAGCCTGCGCCAGCTGCCCTCCAGGCTGCCTGCCGCGCGGGTCAGGTCGATCTCCCCGCCGGGCAGGAAGGCCGCCTCCCCGGCCAGCTGGCGCGCGTCATCCGCCGCCCGGGAGGCCTTCAGGTCGTTCTCCATGACCAGCAGGGTTTTCTTTCCCGCCTGCGCGGCGCGGCAGGCCAGCGCCGCCGCCAGCGTCGCGTTCACGCCCGACAGGGCTGTCACCTGCCCGGGCTTCGTCCGGAGCAGTTCCTCCTCGCCCGGTATCCTCAATGTCTCCAGCATCGCAATCTCCATGATGTCATCCTGAGCGACCGAAGGGAGTCGAAGGATCCCCCGACTTCTCCCTCCTGCCTACCTTTTTTTCCTCTCCGCACACAGCCGCATCGCGGCGTCGACGCCCTGCTCCGTCCATGCGACGGCGCAGGCCGCCGCCGTTTCGAAGGCGGCGGCCATCAGCGGCCTCTCCTCCTCCGAAGGATGCCCGAGCACCCAGGAAACCAGGTCCCCGCCCTTCGGCCGGTCGCCCGTGCCGACGCGGATCCGGGGATATGCGTCCGTCCCGGTTTCGTTCACGATGCTCCGCATGCCGTTGTGCGTGCCGGGGCCGCCCCCCGCCCGCACGCGCACCGCGCCCGGCGCCAGGTCGATATCGTCATAGATGACCAGGATGCTCCCCGGTTCGGCCCCGTAGCGCGCGGCGATCTTCTTCACCGCCTCGCCGCTGTTGTTCATATAGGTCAGGGGCCGGCAGAGGATGACCTTTTTTACCCCGTCCGTCCATTCCGCCTCCGCCCAGGGCTGCAGCACCCGCTTGCGCGTCTTCACGCCGTAATGCTTCTCCAGCAGGTCCAGCACCTCAAACCCCGCGTTATGCCGGGTGTGGGCATATTTGTCCCCCGGGTTCCCCAGGCCCACGATCAGGTAAAACTGCTTTGCCATACAAGCCTCCAAAAACACCTTGCGGCGAAGGGGACGCTTCCCCTTCGCTCCGCACAGTGTCGCACGTTTCCCCCTTCCTGTCAAGGAAAAAAAGGGGGAGGCAGGTTTCCCTGTCTCCCTCCATGTTTACAGCAGCGGGATATTCGCATTGCGGCAGGCTTTCTGGACCTCTTCAGGCCAGAGGGACGCCTGCACCTCCCCGACGTGGGCCTTGCGCAGGAAGTAGACGCACATGCGGCTCTGGCCGATGCCCCCGCCGATGGTCTGGGGCAGCTCGCCCGCCAGCAGCGCCTTCTGGAAAGGCAGCTCCGCGCGCTCTTCGCACCCGCGGATTTTCAGCTGCTTCATCAGCGTTTCGGGATCCACGCGGATGCCCATGGAGGAAACCTCGAGGGAGATATCCAGCAGCGGATCGTACAGCAGGATGTCGCCGTTGAGCGACCAGTCGTCATAGTCCGGGGCGCGACCGTCATGGATTTTGCCGCTCTTCAGCGCGCCGCCGACCTGCATCAGGAAAACGGCGCCGTATTCCTTCGCGGCTTTGTATTCCCGTTCCTTGGCGGTAAGGTCCGGATACCGGTCCTCCAGCTCCTGGGTGGTTACGAAGGTAATGCGGTCCGGCAGCTCCGGCTTGATATGCGGATAATGCGCGCAGACGAAGCCTTCCGTCTTCCGCAGCGTCATGTAGATGCGGCTGACGATGTCCCGCAGGAACGCTTCGTTCCGCTCCGACGGCGCCATGATGCGCTCCCAGTCCCACTGGTCGACGAAGATGGAATGGATGTTGTCCGTCTCCTCGTCCCGGCGGATGGCGTTCATGTCGGTATACAGCCCCTCGCCGACGGAGAAGCCGTAGGTCTTCAGGGCCTGCCGCTTCCACTTCGCCAGGGAATGCACGATCTCCGCCTGCTGCCCCGTCTCCTTGATGTCGAAGGAAACGGGCCGCTCGACGCCGTTCAGGTTGTCGTTCAGGCCGGATTCGGGCGTCACCATGATCGGCGCGGAAACGCGGGTCAGGTTCAGCGCCCTGGCCAGCTCCGTTTCGAAAAAGTCCTTGACCAGCTTGATGGCGATCTCTGTATCCCGCAGGTCCAGCACGGGATTGTAGTCTTTCGGGATGATCAGGTTCATCTTGCATACCCCCTGGAAAAAAACTACGCATAGTGTACCACCATGCGCAGGAAGAGGAAAGATTTTCTTCTGTATTCGTGTGTCAGCGGTTGTTTTCCCGGTTCAGCTCGTCGATCACTGCCTTCCGGGGTTCGGGCGCGCAGTTCGGGCAGCATTTCAGGCTGCTGTACGGCTTCTCGTCGAGCTGGCCGTAGCGGAAGGGGGTCATTTCCGGATGCTCCCCGGTTTTTTTGTCCACATAGGTTTCGCAGGTGATTTCGGAATGGTAGTACTGCGCGTGTTTGCTGGCCGCGTTGTAATACAGGACCAGGCTGTCGTCCGGGTATCCCAGGGTGCGTCCCTTGTCGTCCCAGATGATGACCTTGGTATAGGCCTGGCCCTTTTTGGAGCCGTTGCTCAGGTTCTTCCACAGCCAGTCGTGGTTCACGCCCTCCGGCGTGCGCAGGCGCTGTACGCGGATGCATCCGTGGCTGGCCTTCTCCCCCAGGAAGCGTTCGCATTTGTCGTAGGTCCAGGCACTGGGGTCCTTCTCCGAGGGGCTCAGCGGCACTTCGTGGATCAGGATTCCGTCGTTGATCCGGATCGCGAGCCGGCAGCGCATATTGACCTCCCCGGTCGCGTCGTCCTTCAGCCGCATTTCCCCGGTCCAGCTGATGCACAGGAATTCCCCGGCCGGCGTTTCCTGCCAGGGCTTCCTCCCCTTGGTGTTGAACCCCGTGGAAACCAGCAGCGTCGCGAAAAGCTTTCCTTCTTTGTAGACGTACATCCGCTGCTTCTGCTTGTCAATGACCAGGCCGTAGGTCTGGTCCACCTCGACCTCCTTCAGCATCGATGTTTCGACATAGCCCTGGAATTTCTCCGCCCAGACCGCGACCTTCGAGCCCTCGACGGAGGAGGAGTACGCCTCGATCAGCGACCATTCCTCCCCGCGCTCGAGCACGTGGACCCCCTGGCTCGCGCCGGTGACCTCGCCCGTGTATTCCGTGCAGTCTTTATCCGGGTATTTCCGGATCTTGTACTGGTGGCGCTGGTTGCCGTCCAGCACCGTGACCGGCGCGGTCAGCACCTTCCAGACGTCCTCGTCCTCCTGCCAGCCCATGGGCAGGTTCCAGTAGCAGTTTTCATGGCTGCACCGCACCGGGCTGCCTTCCCCGGGCGTATGCCACGTGAGGTCCGTGGCCTTCAGGCTGTCGCCCCGGGCGAGCATGCGCACATCCTCCACCTCGGTCACGTCCAGCAGGTCCCTGAGGTCCAGCTCCTGCTCCTCCGCAGGGGCCGGGCCCGGCAGCGCGGCCGCAAAAAACAGCACAAAACCCGCCAGCAGGGCGGCTGCCCTGCAGGCGGGTCTTCCGGCTGCAAAACGTCTTCTTCCCATGGTTCCGTCCTTTGGCTTCGTCATTGGTTCCCGGGAAGATATTATATCAGGTCTGTGTCAGTTGGCAAGCTTCCTCGTCTCCGCCCAGCCCTTGTCGATGGTTTCCTGGTGGCTGGTGGCGTAGGGCCCGATGGCTTCGACCTGCGCCTGGGTCCGCGGGAAATGCAGGCAGGCGTGGCCCGCGAAATTGTTCTCCTGGTTGTGGGAGGTGCCGTGGGGCGTGTCGTGGGTGGACGCCATGTAGACGCTGCCGTCCGGGAAAACCACCCATACGGGCTTGGGCGTCCAGGTCGTCTGGTCCCCGAAGGCCCTGCGCATCCGGGTCGTGTCGTTCGCCGTCACGGGCTCGAAGTCCGCGTGCGCGCCGACGGAGAAAATGTGGATCTGCCAGGAAATCCCCGTGTTGTAGTCGTACACCGTCACGTACGGATACCGCTTGCAGATCTCCTTCACCGTCGTGTACCAGTTCGCGTAAACCACCAGGGAGGCGTTGGGCCGCCCGGTCAGCGCGGCGGTGGCGCCGGGCGCCATGGTCGGCGCCGGGGTCGGCGAAGGCGTCGGGAGCACGAGCGCGGACGTGTCGCTGTCCTTGCTGTCGCTGCTGCCCTTCGGGCTCGCCGTTTCAAGCAGCTTCAGCGTCTTCCGGCCGGCAATGCCGTCCGCCGCCAGCCTGTTGTCCTTCTGGAAGGCCAGCACCGCCGACGCGGTCTTTTTGCCGTAAACGCCGTCCGCCTTGCCCGTCAGGTATCCCAGCTCGATCAGCTTCGCCTGCAGGGTTTTGACTTCCGATCCGGTGCTCCCGCGCTTAAGGGAGGACGTGATCGCGGAAACCGTGCTCACCTTGCTGTCCGCGGCGGGCGTGGCCACCGCTTTGACCGGCGCTGCCTGGGCGCTGCCGCCGTAAAGCAGCTTCAGCGTTTTCGATCCCGCGACGCCGTCCGCCGTCAGGGCGTTGTTCTTCTGGAAAGCTTTCACGGCTTCAACCGTCTGGCTGCCGTAGGAACCGTCCGCCTTCCCGGCGGAATAGCCGAGCTGGTTCAGGTTCTCCTGCAGCTGCATGACTTCAACCCCCGTGTCGCCTTCCCGCAGCGTCGTCCAGGCGGATACGGGCGTGGGCGTGGGGTCCGGCGCCGGCGTCGCAGAGGGCGCCTCGGTCGTCACGGTGAAGGGCACCGCGTAGATGCTGAAGAGCACCGCGTAGGTCGTCTTCCCCGCTTTGCCGTCCGCCGTCAGGCCGTTGTTCGTCTGGAAGCTCTTGAGCGCGTTCACGCTGGCTCGGCCGAATACGCCGTCCGCCATGCCGCGGTAGTATCCCAGCTCCTGCAGCCGCAGCTGCACGGCCATCGCGTCGTTGCCCTCCGATCCGTTCTGCACGGTCGAGGCGGGAATGTCCCAGGTCGGCACGGGCGTGGGCGTTGCCGTCGGCCCGGGCGTCGCGGACGGATCGTCCTTCGGCCCGAGGGCGCTGCCGCTCGCCAGCAGGCTGCGGGTTTCCGCCCCGGCCAGGCCGTCCGCCTTGAGGCCGTTCTTTTTCTGGAAGGCGGTCACCGCCTTTTTCGTGGCGCTGTCATATTTGTTGGTGATGCTGCCGGTATAGTATCCCAGGTTCTTCAGCTGCTGCTGCACTTCGCCCACCAGGGCGCCCGTGTTGTTCAGCTTCATGATGGCGCCGGGCACAGGGCTCAGCGTCGTGATCTTGACGGCTTCGCCCTTCGCGTTGATCGGCTTGCCGGAATACAGGTAGGCCTGCAGGGTCGCGTCCACCAGGCCGGTGTCGGGATACAGGTTCTTCCGCTGGAAGGCGATGACCGCCTTCTCCGTGGACGCGCCGAAGCTCCCGTCCGCATAGCCGGACAGGTATCCCAGCTCGATCATGGCCTCCTGCAGCGAGCGCACGTCCGTCCCCGAGGCGCCCCGCTTCAGCACGTTGTATCCGCCGGCGTCCTCCTCCGGCGACAGGGTCGGCACCGGGGTGGGCGTCGCCGTGACTTTGACCTTCTTGATCGTCTTGAGCTCGACGTATTCATACCGCACCCAGCCTGCGTAGCTGCCGTATTCCACCTCGACCCAGCTGCCGTTCTTGCTCTTAACGGTGATCTCCGCCCCCTCCGGGATGCGGCGGATCAGCTCTGAGCTGACGGAGCGGCCCTTGCGCAGGTTGACGTTCGCGTTCGTCACCGTCGTGTAGGGATAGCCGCTCACATACTCCTGGCTGGTTTCGGCCAGGGCCGCGGCATCCTCCCGCAACGTTCCGGCAATCCCCAGGCACAGGGCCAGGGCGAGCGCGGCCGCCAGCACGCGGAGCAGGTTCTTTTTCAGGTGCGTCATTTCAGGTTCCCTCCCGTAGTAAAAAGGGCATAAAAAGCCCGTTGACATTCCGATACAGCATCAATTCTACTCGCTTTGTTTCGGAAAGTCAACGGAATTATTACAAAACTGTAATATTTTTGTAAAATCAGAGCACCTGCAGCGCAGCCAGCGCCGCGGCCTGCTCCGCCTGCTTCTTCGTGCGCCCGGTGCCGCGGGCGATCTCGGTGCCGCCGCGGTACACCGCCGCTTCGAACTCCGGCGCGTGGGGCGGCCCGCTCGTGCCGACGATGGCGTAGGTCGGGGTTTCCCCGCCGTTTTTCTGCAGCAGCTCCTGCAGCTGCCCCTTGCTGTCCTGCATGGGGCGGCTGACCTCCCCTTCCCCGGGCCAGCACCGCTCGATGACCGCCCGCGCGGCGTCCATGCCGCCGTCGAGGTACACCGCGGCCAGCACGGCCTCCATCGCGTCGCAAAGAACGCTGGGCTTCGTCCGCCCGCCGGTCAGCTCCTCGCCCCGGTCCATGGCCAGCGCCTCGCCGATGCCGAGCTTCGCGGCAATCTGGCTCAGCGCCGCCTCGCACACGAGCAGGGCCCGCATATGCGTCAGGGAGCCCTCCCGGTCCGAGGGATGCGCGCGGAAGAGCTTGTCGCTCATGAGGTACTGGAGCACGGCGTCGCCGAGGAACTCCAGCCGCTGGTTGTCTTCCTTCCCCCCGGCCTTTTCCTGGCCCGCGGAAGGGTGCGTCAAAGCGCGGCGGAGCAGTGCTTCGTCGCGGAAGGTGTATCCCAGCGCGTCAGTCACGCGCTTCAGCTTCTCCTGCATGGCAGGGCGCGTCAGCCCTTCGCCTGCGCGACATAGGCGGCCACGTCGCCCACGGTCTTCAGCTTCATGATCTGGTCGTCCTCGACGGTGATGCCGAAGCGGTCTTCCAGGTCCATGATCATGACCATGATGTTGGCGGAATCGGCCTTCAGGTCTTCGATCAGCCGGCTTTCGGGCTTGATGTCGTCCGGGTTCACTTTCAGCTGTTCAGCGATCATTCCCTTGATGGTTTCGAAATCCATGGTAAAATCCTCCTCGAAATATGCTTGATCAAAACCGGTCGCCCGGTTTCACCAGTCCCTTTATTCAGCTGCCTTCAGCTGCTTTTCGACGCCTTCCCGGATGATATCCGCCACGTGCCCGTCGATCATCTTGATGCACTGGCCGATGGCGGAGCAGAAGGCGTAGTCGTTGCTGGAGCCGTGGGCCTTGACCACCGCGCCCTGGACGCCCAGCAGCGGCGCGCCGCCGATCTCGTCGGAGTCCATGGCCTTCTTGACGCGCTTAAAGGCGGGCTTGGCAATCAGGCCGGCGATCTTCCCGCGGGTATCGGCCACCAGCTCCTTCTTGATGAGCCCGAGCAGCGCCTTGGCGAGGCCTTCCGTGTATTTCAGGATCAGGTTGCCGCCGAAGCCGTCCGTGACGACGACGTCCGCCTGCCCCAGGGGGATGTCCCGCGCCTCGACGTTGCCGACGAAGTTGTAGGGGGCCTTTTCCATCAGCGGGTAGGTTTCCTTGACGAGGGCGTTGCCCTTCTCGGCCTCCGCGCCGATGTTGACCAGGCCGATCCGCGGGTTCTTCATGCCGAGCACGCCCCGCATGTAGGCGTCGCCCATGATGCCGAACTGCACCAGGTATTCCGGCTTGCAGTCCACGTTCGCGCCGCAGTCGATCAGCAGGAAGTGACCGTTGCCGTTGGGCATGAGGGGCGCCAGGGCGGGGCGTTCCACGCCGGGGATCCGGCCCAGGCGGAACATGCCGCCGGCCAGGGTCGCGCCGGTGGAGCCTGCGGAGACGAAGCCGTCGGCTTCGCCGCTGCGCACCTTCAGCATGCCCTGCACGGTCGCGCTGTTCACCTTTTTGCGCACGCCCATGACCGGGCTTTCGTGGTTGGTGATGACCTCCGGCTGCTCCTCGAGCGTCAGGCGGTCCTTTACGTCGTCATAGTTCCCCAGGAAGGGCCGGACTTCGTCCAGCCTGCCGGCCAGGATGATTTCCAGGCCGGGATACTGCCGCAGCGCCCGCAATGCGCCCTTCACAGGCGCCTCCGGCGCCAGGTCCCCTCCCATTGCATCCACGTAGATTTTCATATAAGTCCTCTTCTTCTTTCGGAAAAGTCTGCAATCTGGTTCCGCCGGGGATTCTTCGACTCCGCTTCGCTCCGCTCAGAATGACATTGTATAGTTGGTGCGTTGCCCCAACTTGTCATCCTGAGCAAGGCCGAAGGCCGCGTCGAAGGATCTCCCAGTTTCTGCAGCTTCTGTCATCCCGTATGAGATTTCTCGACTCCGCTTCGCTCCGCTCGAAATGACACCAGGGCGTTTGGGGTTATCCCCTGCGTTTGGGTTGTCATCCTGAGCAAGGCCGAAGGCCGCGTCGAAGGATCCCCCAGTTTCTGCAGCTTCTGTCATCCCGTATGAGATTTCTCGACTCCGCTTCGCTCCGCTCGAAATGACATCTGGGCGTTTGGGATTATCCCCTGCGTTTGGGTTGTCATCCCGAGCGAAGTCGAGGGATCTCTTAAGTCGCTAAATCCTTCCATTCAGGATTCTGCGACATAACCAGGCTGTTCTTTTTCTCTCTCGACCAACCCTTCAGCTGTTTTTCCCTTTGTATTGCTGCTTTCACATCATGGCAGCTCTCAAAGTAAACAAGTTTATGAACCCTGTATTTCTTTGTGAAGCCTTCATAAAGACCCATTTTATGTTCATAAACCCTTCGCCGGAGGTTGTTCGTTACGCCTATATACATGACATGGTTATTCTGGTTCGTCAGTATATAAACATAATAATCATTCATACATCAGTATGCCTTGGCGAAGTACATGACGCGGTCGGCTTTCTGGCCGCAGCAGACGCATTTGTCGCCGAAGCGGTATTTCTCCTGGTCAAAGGGCATGTTCCGCGAGGAGGCGTTGAACTTATCCTTGATCTCGTCCTCGCAGGCGCGGTTCCCGCACCACATGGCGCGGGCAAAGCCGTTCTCGACGGCCTTCCCAAGCTCGTCCATGTCGTGTACTTCGACCGTGCGCTCGTCGCGGAAGGCTTTCGCCTGCTCGTACAGCGTCTTCTGCACGTCGTCGAGCAGTTCCCTGACCTTTTCTTCAATGCCGTCCAGCGGCACCGTGAACTTCTCCAGCGTATCCCGGCGGAACACGGTCACGACGCCGTTTTCCAGGTCCCTGGGCCCGACTTCCAGCCGCAGCGGCACGCCCTTGAGTTCCCAGTCGTTGAACTTGAAGCCCGCGCTGACGGTATCCCGGGTATCCAGCTTCACGCGGATGCCGGCGGCCTTCAGGCCGTCCCGCAGCGTTTCGCACTTCTCCATGACGCCGCCCTTGTGCGCGGCGATCGGCAGGATCACGGCCTGGATCGGGGCAACCTTCGGCGGCAGCCGCAGCCCGCGCTCGTCGCCGTGGGTCATGATGATCGCGCCGATCAGCCGGGTGCTGACGCCCCAGCTCGTCTCGTGCACGTATTCCAGCTTGCCTTCCTTGCTCTGGTACTGGATGTCGTACGCCTCGGCGAAGTTCGTGCCGAAGTTATGGCTGGTGCCGGCCTGCAGGGCCTTGCCGTCCTGCATCATGGCTTCCATGGAATAGGTCGCCCGCGCGCCTGCGAACTTTTCCTTGTCGCTCTTGCGGCCGACGTACACCGGCAGCGCCAGCACGTCCTCGGCCACCTCGCGGTAAACCTCGAGCATCTTCAGGGTCTCTTCCTCGGCTTCCTCCGCCGTGGCGTGGATGGTGTGGCCTTCCTGCCAGAGGAATTCGCTCGTGCGCAGGAACGGCCGGGTGGCCTTCTCCCAGCGCATGACGGAGCACCACTGGTTGTACATCATCGGCAGGTCGCGCCAGGTCTGCACCCACTTGGAATACATGGAGCAGAAAATGGTCTCGCTCGTCGGGCGCACGGCCAGCCGCTCCTGCAGCACTTCGCCGCCCCCCTGCGTTACCCACGCGACTTCGGGCGCGAAGCCTTCGACGTGCTCCGCTTCCTTCAGCAGCAGGCTTTCCGGGATCAGCATCGGGAAATAGACGTTCTCCGCGCCGGTCTCCTTGAAGCGCACGTCCATTTCCGCCTGGATCCGCTCCCAGATGGCGTAGCCGTAGGGGCGGATGATCATGCAGCCGCGCACCGGCGCGTAGTCGCACAGCTCGGTCTGCTTGATGACGTCGGTATACCACTGCGAGAAATCCTCGCTCCTCGGCGTGATATGGGTCACAAATTCCTGGTTCTTTTCCTTGCCCATGGTGTTTTCCTCCAAAATCAGAGTTAATCCTTGATTACTGAAAAAGTTGAGGCTGCGGTGTCTCAGGAGATCCTTCGGCTTCGCTCAGGATGACATTCGGGGCGATGCGCAGAAGTCCGAGGCTTTGGTTTCTGGGGATCCTTCGGCTCCGCTGCGCTCCGCTCAGGATGACAATCGGATTTACTGGGGCAGGGTCAGCGCGTACATGCTCTCGCCGGAGGCGAGCAGCATCCGTCCGTCGGAGGTGATGCCGTAGCAGGCGGTGACTTCCCCGCCGGTATCCGGGATCCGGTAGGCGAAGAAGCGCTGGCTGTTCGTGTCCGCGCGGTAGACATAGTCGCCGGACACGGCGTAGATATTGCCCCGGTACATGTTCGCCCCGACGCATTTCGAGGGCAGCGTGTACCGCTTGTCCCGGTCGCCCTCGAGCACCCGCAGCTCGCTGATGACCTGCGCGCTGGAGGTCTGGCTGGTCGGCGCCAGCAGGAGCTTCGCCCGCCCGCGCTCCGGCACTTCGTAGTCGATCAGCTTCCAGCCGTAGACGAGCATCGTCGCGTTCGTATCCTGCACGCACTTGTAGTCGTAGGTGAAAACCTGCTGGGTGGAAAACACGCGCAGCCGGGTATTCTCATACAGCACCTTGTACGTCATGGATTCGCCCAGGGAGATCGCCCCGGTGTTCATCTTGCCCACCTGGAAGGTGTTCAGGATGGTGTTCGGCGCCGTGCCGAACACGTCCAGCGACAGCGTCCACATATATTCGCCCTGGTCCCCGAAGAAGCCCGCGTCCAGCAGCATCAGGCCGCTGTAGGCATCCGCCTCAACGTCGACCTGCGCGCCGTTTAAGTCCTTGACGATCATCTTCGGTTCCGTTTCGTTGCCGACGACCACCGCCGCGTACCGTTCCCCGACCCGGGCAAACTGTACGTCGCCCTCGAGGCTCTCGTTGTAGGTCGCGTTGCCGCCCTTGTCGACCAGGTACAGCTGCCGCCCGCTCCATACGGCCAGGTGGGTCGGCCCCACGCTGAACTGGATGTCGCTGCCCGCCGGGAAGCTCCAGCGGATCGTGCCCGCGCTGGACAGGTGGTGGAGCGACGCGCCGTCGTAATAGACCAGCCCGTCGCGGAAGGGCGTCACGCTCTGGTTGGAATAGCAGGGCAGCCGTGCCACCCCGATCTCCTTGCCCTTGCCGTATCCCCGCAGAAAATGGATGCCCAGCACCACCGCCAGGATCACCCCGACCAGGATGATCCAGCTGCGGATCTGCCGCTTCCGGACCGCCTCCTGGTTGATCAGCCGCTCGGCTGCCGCGTTGCGGCTCTGCCTGCGCTGCAGCTGGTCGTTTATCGTCTGCTTTGCCATGAATACGGCTCCTTACAAAATCACTGCCCGGTAAACCGGTTTATTCGGCAATCTCCCGCTTCGGGCAGTTTTCCACCGCGCCCATCACGGGATCCATCCAGTCCTCGTTGAACAGTTCGATCACGCCCGTGTCGCATTCCCGCGCCAGGGCCGGATCCAGCGGCAGCTGCGCCAGCAGCGGCACGCCGTGCTCGAGGGCCACCTGCGCCGTCTTGCTCTCCCCGAAGGGGAAGATCTTCTTCCCGCAGTCCGGGCAGGCCACCCAGCTCATGTTCTCGACGATGCCCAGCACCGGGATATTCATCATCTTCGCCATGTTCACGGCCTTCTCGACGATCATCCCGACCAGCTCCTGCGGGCTGGTGACGACGATGATCCCGTCCACCGGCAGGCTCTGGAACACGGTCAGCGGCACGTCCCCCGTTCCCGGAGGCATATCCACGAACATGTAGTCCACCTCGCCCCAGACGACGTCCGTCCAGAACTGCTTGACCGTACCGCTGATCAGGCTGCCGCGCCAGACCACCGGATCGGTGTCGTTCTCCAGCAGCAGGTTGATGCTCATCATCTTGACGCCCGTGCGGCTCTCGTTGGGCAGGATGCCTTCCTCCGTGCCCATGGCCTTGTCGTGCACCCCGAACATCTTCGGGATGGACGGGCCGGTGATATCCGCGTCGAGAATCGCGGCTTCATGGCCGCTGCGCTTCGCCAGCACGGCCATCAGGGAGGTGACGAGGCTCTTGCCGACGCCGCCCTTACCGCTCATCACGGCGATGACTTTCTTCACGTTGCTCTGCGCGTTCATCGGCGCGAGCAGGCTTTCCAGCTTGCGGGACGCGCAGTCCGCCCCGCAGGTGGAACAATCATGTGTACATTCGCTCATGGTTCATTTCCTCTCATATCACTTGAAAAACAAATCACCCTTGTTGCCTCCGGCACAGGCACCTGCCTGTACAGCCCGCGCATGGAGATGATCTCCAGCAGGGCTGCCCCGGCGCCGCCCAGCTTTTCGCGGCTGACCCGGATGCTCCGCTCCTTTTCCCCGGGGCTGAGCAGCCCTCGGGTCTGCCCGGTGCGTTCCCGGTCCGGCATCCGCCCCGCGCCGGCAAAATCCCAGCCGTTCTCCCCCATGGGCACCAGCCGGTATTCGACCTTCACGTCCGTTTCCGTCCGGAAGCGGAAGGAAAGGGTAAGCAGCCCGTCCTCCTCCGCGGCCTCCCCGAAGGCGAGACCCGCCAGGCGTTCCGCGCCGCCGCGCTCCCCCGGCAGGAAAAACAGGGGCTCCGCGTCCCCCGCTGCCGCATCCGGCAGGAACATGGCTTCCGATACGCCGTAGATTTCCCGGATCCGCGCGGCCAGCTCCCCGAGGGTCACCTGCCCGTCGCCGTCCGGGTCGATCTGCCCGGGGTCCGAGGCGCGCAGCGCGTTTTCCAGCGCCGCGGTAAAGTATCCCATGCCGGTCGCCTCGCCCGCGGACATGAAGAAGCATTCCTCCCGCGGGGCGCACCCGGCGGCCGCCCGCCACTGCGCCCCGGCGAAAGCCGGCAGCATGGCGCCCGCATGGCAGCAGTCCAGGATCAGCACTTTCTTTCCCGGGATCCGGTCCATCATCTCCCGGAGCCGTTCCGGCGCCAGGGCCGCCTCCTCCGTCCCGTCGGACAGGATCAGCGCCGTTTTCATCCCGCCGCCTTCCTCCCAGGCCACCCCGTGGGTGCTCAGGTACAGGTAAGCGGTGTCGCCTTCCCGGGCGTCCCCGAAGGCTTCCGCGATCAGGCTTTCCAGGCCGGCTTCACTGCCGGGCCCGTTCACGCTGCGGGTCACCCGGGTGCCTTCCGGCAGGAATGAAGCGAAGAGCGCCGCCATGATTTCCGCGTTGTTCGCGGAGCACGGGGCGGTGTTTCCTTCGCTCAGGAACAGGTCCATCCCCACCGCCAGGCACCGGCAGGCGCCGCCGGGGGGTTCCGGGGGGCTGCCGGAGGCGGGGAAGAAGGACAGCAGCATCGCGCACAGCGCGGCCAACAGGCTCTTCCCCATCTTTCCGCGTCCTCCCGAAGGATTTCAGAATCAGTATCCGAACAGCATCTTCATCGTGTCAGGCCCGCAAACGCCGTCCACCTTGATCTGGCTGTTCGGGTTGGCGGCGTTGAAGTCCGCCTGGAAGGCTGCGACGGCCGCCTTGGTCTTTTCGTCGTAATAGCCGGTAATGTCGTTTTCCGTCAGGTAGTTGAGGCCCGCCAGGGCGTCCTGCACCTCGACCACGGTGTTGCCCTCGTCGCCCAGGCGCACGGTGGAATAGTTCGTCGACGGCGCCGTTGCCGCGACGGCGGCGGAAGAATACAGCAGGCTGAGCGTCTTGTTGCCCGCGATGCCGTCCACCGGCGTCAGCTGGTTCATGATCTGGAAGGCGCGCACGGCGTCGGAGGTCGTCTGGCCGTAGAGGCCGTCGATCGCGCCGTCGTAGTATCCCAGTTCATACAGCGTATACTGCAGGTTCCGGACGTTCGGGCCTTCGTTGCCGATCTCCAGCTTGTAGTAGGTCACCGCCGTATTCGGGCTCGTGCCGTAGAGGACGCGCTGCGTCGCAGGGCCCGCCTTGCCGTCCACCGTCAGGTGGTTGTTGGACTGGAAGGCCATGACCGCCGCCTCCGTGTTGGCGCCGAACTTGCCGTCGGTGTATCCGGGCTCGTAGCCCAGTTCCTTCAGCCGGGCCTGGAGCCTGCGCACCGCGTCGCCCGCGCTGCCGAACTCGAGGGTCTCGTAGCCGGTGGAGGCGATGTCCTTCGTATCGCGGCCGCCCTGCTTCTTCGTTTCGATATCGACGGCCTTGCCGCGGGCTTTCTTCGCGGCGCTGGAATACAGCGTGTTCTGCGTCTCCTTGCCGGCCTTGCCGTCCGCCTTCAGGTTGTTGTTCTTCTGGAAGGCGATGACCGCGGCCTCCGTCTCGACGCCGAACTTCCCGTCCACGGATCCGGAGAGGTAGCCCAGGTCCTTCAGCCGGGACTGCAGCTTCGTGACGGCGGAGCCTTCGCTGTCGTATTCGAGGGTCTCCACGGCGTTGCTGGCGACGGCGGTTTTGGATGTCGCGGCATCCTTGGCGTACAGCTTGGCCAGGGTGTCCGGGCCGGCGACGCCGTCGGTGTAGATGCCCTTGGTCTTGTCCTGGAAAGCGCGGACCGCCGCGTCCGTCGCCGCGTCAAAGTTGCCGGTGACCTTGCCGGCCAGCCAACCCAGTTCGATCAGGCGGCGCTGCAGCGTCTCGACGCGCTTGCCGGAATCGCCCAGGCGCAGGTAGTAATCCTTGCTCAGGTTCGGCGTCGCGGTCGGCCGGGGCGTAGCCGTCACCTTCTTGGTGGGCTTCGCCGTCCGCTTCGCGGTCGCCTTGGGCGTCGCCGTCGCGATGGATTGCTTGTATGTCTTGGCGTTCTTGTCGTTCAGCTTCTTGAGCGTCTGCTCGCCGACCTTGCCGTCCGCCGCCAGGCCGTTCGCCTTCTGGAAGGCTTTCACGGCCTTGTCCGTCGCTTCGCCGAAGTCGCCGTCAATGGGTCCGGACAGGTAGCCCAGCTCCTTGAGGCGGCGCTGCACCGTACGCACGGCTTCACCCGTGAAGCCCTTGCGCATGGTCAGGGGCGTGGCGGTCGGCGTGGCCACGGCAGGCGTGGTCGCCGCCGGGGCGCCCGGCGTCGTTGCGGTCACGGTCTGGATGGTGTTCTCCGCGCCGGGAACCGGCGTGACATTGAATACAATCGTGCCGCTGGTGGGGATGGGCGTGGGCGTGGCGCTCCCGCTGTCGCCCCAGTTGTTCCAGCTGTTGTTGCCGGTCTGGTCCTGGCCCTGGTTCGGGGCAGGCGTCGGCGTGGAGCTGTCCGGGAAGATGTTCTGCTGGCCCTGGTTCGGGGCCGGCGTCTCCACCGTCACCGTATCCGGCGTGAACGTCACCGTCGCCGTGGGCGGCAGCGTGTCAAAGGGCAGGCTGTTGCCTGACCTGTTGTCCCCGCTGTTGGTCACCTCGTCCGGCGCCACATAGCAGCCTGTCATCAGCAGGCACAGCGACAGCGCCAGCGCCAGCGCGGCGATCTTCATGTTGCGTTTCATGGTCTGTCAACCTCCAATCCTGGCTTTCCCTGCCTATTTGGACGGAAAGAGTTCGGTAAAAGTTTCATAATGGTCGTTCGAATACCACACATGCCCGTCGTTGGAGAAAACGATCCGTTCCCTGCCGCGCTTCCCGCCCCTGTAGTTGCAGTCGCACTCGGTGAACGTCCGTCCTTTCTTCTTCGGCAGCGTTCCTTCGTAATTGCCGTAATAATCGCCGCCGATGCTCTTGCCCGGGGCCACGTCGCTGACGTAGTTGTACCGGCTGTCCCACCCCAGGGCCTGCGCTTCCTTCTTTGTAATGAAGTTATCCGGCAGCGTCCCATAGGCGAAGATGTAGTCCGCGATGGCCTGCGGCTCGATGATCAGGCCCGGCTCCTCCGTCGGCGCCTCCGTCGGCGCCTCGGTCGGCGCTTTGGTGGGCTTCGGCGTCTTCGTGGGCTTCGGCGTCTTCGTCGGGGTGATGAGCGCCGATGCTTCCGCAGCCTGTTCCTCTTCCGCCGGCGCTTCCGCCAGCGGCAGCGCTTCTGTCGCCTCCGGCAGGGCTTCCGTCACCGTCTGCAGCACCTCGCTGCATCCGCCCAGCAGCATCAGCGCCGCCAGCAAAAGCGCAATGAGCGCCGCAATTCTCCGTCTCAATCCCGTTCTCCCCCGCAATTGCTTCATCCGAAACTATTTATGGTAGCGTTCCCCCGCCAGGATTTTCTCCGCCCGGTACAGCTGCTCGAGCAGCATAACCCTGGCCAGCTGGTGCGGAAACGTCATCGGGCTCATGGACAGCTCCTCGTCCGCCCGCTCCAGCACGTTCTTCCCCAGCCCGAGGCTCCCGCCGATCACGAAGACGATTCTGCCGGCGCCGGCGTTGCGCAGCTCCTGCAGGTGGGCGGCCAGCGACGGGGAGTCCGCCGTCTTCCCGGGAATCGTCAGGGCGATGACCCGGTCCCCCGGGCGGATCCGGGCAAGCAGCGCTTCCCCTTCCTTCGCCTTCACCTGTTCCCCGAGCGCGGCGCTGCCCGCCGCCTCCGGCAGGTCGGGCACCTCCGCTTCCTCAAACTTACCGTATCGGCTGAGCCGCTTCAGGTATTCGTCCGCCATCTGGCGGTACGGCTTCTCCTTCAGCTTCCCGACACACAGCACCAGCGTGCTCATTTCGCCTTCGCCGGCAGGCTGTCCCGCTCGATCAGCGTCCAGTCCATCCTGACGCTTTGCTCCCGTTCCCCGGCGATCATCCGCAGCAGCTTCCGGGCCGCCAGCGCGCCGAAGGCATCCTTCGGGTGGCCCAGGGTCGTCAGCGCGGGCTGCAGCATGCCCGAGATCGTCGCGTTGTCGAACCCGATGATCCCCAGCTCCTCCGGGATCCGCATGCCCATCTCCTGCAGCTTCGCCATGAACTGCGCGGCAAAGATATCGTTATAGCATATGAGGCAGTCCGCCTCCCGGTTCAGCAGCACCTCCAGCAGCGCCTTGCCCTTCGGGGATTCCCACAGGTCGTTCCGCTCCTCCGTGCTGAAGCGCAGCAGCCGCCGCTCCGGCACGTCGATGCCCCGGATGTGCAGCTCATCCAGGAAGCCGTTCAGGCGCCCCTCGCCCTGCAGGTCGTCCGTCTTGAACAGCCCGGCCGGCCGGGTGTATCCCTTCTCCGCCGCGGTCCTCGCCGCCATCCGCCCGCCGCCGTAGTCATCCATGACCACGTGGGGCACGTGCTCCATGCCCGGATAGTATCCGTTCACGAAGAGCACCGGGATGTTCCGCTGGCTGAATTTCATCAGCACGTCCCGGTTCGGCGTCTCCATCGCCGTGCGGCAGCCTTCCATGATGAGGCCGTCCACCGGTTCCTCGAGCATCCGCTCCAGGATGTTCCGCTCCGTCCGCACGTCGTTGTACATCGCGTTGAGCGACAGCACCGCGCCGTTCTCATTCAGCACGGCTTCCATGCCCTGGGCGATGGAGGGGAAAATGTAATCCGTAATAAAGGTGGTAATCACCCCGACGTGGATAATCCCCTGCCTGCGCCGCGGCCCGTGGCGCACATAGGTGCCGCTGCCGCGCCGGCGGTCCACCAGGCCGTCCGCTTCCAGCAGCGAGATCGCCTGCCGGATCGTCTGGCGGGATACGTCAAAGCGCAGGCGGAGTTCCTCCTCCGTCATCAGCGTCTGTCCGTCCCGGAAAACGCCCTCTGCAATCTCCTGCCTCAAGGTATCCGCCACCTGCAGATACTTTGGCTGTTCAGCCATGGCAAACACATCCCTTCTGAGCGAGGTTGTCCCCATTGTAACAGACAACTATCCGTTTTTCAAGGGCTTCGCCAAAAAAGTACGCACAAATAGCCAGACTTTTGTAACAAATAAGTAAAAGGGGCGGTTCCTGCCGGCATTTTGGCTGCCGGCGGGCACCGTCCCCCCTGTCACATCCGGGTAAAGGTATAGATGCCGATCGCCGCGGCGACGGCCAGGTTCAGGGAATCGACCTTGTCGTTGCTCTCGATGCGCACGGCTTGGCCCATCTTCGCGAATTCCGGGGGCAGGCCGCTTCCCTCGTTCCCGAAGATGAGGGAATACGCTTCCGGCACGTCCCGGATCTCCCCGAGGGGCACGGACGCGTCCAGCATGAAGGGGTACAGCATCCGTTCCGGGAATTCCGCCCGGTATGCTTCAAACGTATCGTACACCCGCACCCGCAGCCGGAAGAAGCTGCCCATGCTGGCCCGCACAACCCGCGGATCGAAAACGTCCACGCAGGGGCGGATCAGCGCCACGTCCTCCATGCCGAGGCCCAGGGCCGTCCGCAGGATCGTCCCGGCGTTCCCGCCGTCCCCCGGCCGGTGCAGCACGACGTGGGGCCTGTCCGCCCGCAGGGTGTCGCTGAATTTCGTGAACACCGCCGCGGCGTAGCAGTTCTCCTTCCCGCTGATGCGCCCCAGCGCCCGGTCCGCCTCCTCGATGCGGATCCGGTGCTCCTGCGCCAGCGCCTCCAGCTTCCCGATGCCTTCCCGGCCCGCCGCCGCGGAATGCACCAAAAGCCGCCGTACGCTCCCCGGCCGGGCCAAAAGGCACTCCATGCTCGGAAAAACCCCCGGAGCATAGCTGTAATCCAGCGAAGAATCATAAGCTTCCAAAGAAGGCATCGTTTTCCCTCAATTCATCTCAATTTCATCCAAACTCAAAAGAAAATCCACCAAAAGCCTCCACCTCTGGGGCCAAAAGCTGCCCCCTTGGGGGCGAAGGCTCCAGTGGAGCCTTCGTTGGATCAAGTGGCGCCAAAAGCCGTCCCCTTTAGGGGAAGGTGGCGCCGAAGGCGCCGGAAGGGGTTCCAGCCGCCAAAAGGGGTTCCCCAAAAGCCTCCACCTTCAGGGGCGCAGGCCACAGTGCGGCCTGCGTTGGATCAGGTGCCCTCTTTAGAGGGCGGAAGGGGTCGCACCACATCCACCGCCACCCACGTGTGGCAGGCATTCCCCTCAAACTTGAAATCCACCCGCGCCCGCTCCTTGCGGTAGTCGACCTTCGTGACGATGCCCTCGCTGCCGCGGAAGAGGTCGTCCTCAAGCCGGACCTTCTCCCCGACGCTGACCAGCTTCATCGCGCCGACCTCGCCGTTGCGTTCGTACAGCCCCAGGGCGAATTCACGGTCCGCGCCTTCCAGCTCGTAGCCCTGCTCCGTCCTGCCGACCCGGCGGATAATCCCGTCGATCCCCGCGAAAATGTCCCATTCCACCAGCCGTTCGTCGTGGAACAGGAAAACATACCCCGGCAGCAGGTCCCGCTCCCTGGGCACGTTGACGCCTGCTTCCCGCTGTTTCGTCAGGATCTTGGGCGAAAAAGCGCGCGAAACGCCGCGGATCTCCATCAGCCGGGCGATCCGTGAACACCGCTGCGTCCTGCAGAACAGGCAGTATACGTACATAAAAAACAGCCTCCGGGAATTGAATATGCGGTATCAAAGGGGATCAGGAGATCCTTCGACGCGGCCTTCGGCCTTGCTCAGGATGACACCCTGGACAGGATGCACCATCCTAACGCTGTCATCCTGAGCGAATGCGAAGGATCCCCTGTGAATCCTGCCCCATCATCGAAGCACCGACCTCATTACTTCAGCAACATGGCCCTGACATGCGCGAGGTCCTCTTCGTTGTCGATCTCCGTGCACAGGAGGTCCTTCACGTCCAGCGCGTCGATCCCCGCCGCGCCGTCCAGGTCGTTGAGCGCGTTCTCCGCGTAGACCTTCGTGTTCCCGGCTTCGCAGAATGCCGCGATCCTGTCCAGCCAGCGCTGCCAGCTTTCGCCTGTCAGTTTATAGAACGCCTGCGCTTCCACCGCCTCGTCGAAAATGTCGATGCCGACGGCCACGACCTTCCCGTCCCGGACCCGGGCCTTGAAGTCCTTGTCCGGCAGCGGCAGCGTCGTGGAAACCGTCATGCAGGATCCGGGGTGCGAGATCACCATCCCCGCGACCTTCGGGTCGAACACCAGGTCCCCGTGCAGGAGCAGTGTCTCGCCCTGCACGTATTCCCGCGCGCAGTGGATGCTGTAGATGTAGTTCGTCCGGTCATACAGGGGATTTTTGACGAAGGTGAAGCGGACCGGCAGGGCGAGGCCCCGGCAGTAATCCGCCAGCACGCCGTCGTAGTAGCCGGTGGTCATGACAACTTCATCCACGCCGGCGTCGCACAGCAGCCGCAGCTGCCTGGAGACGATCGTCTCCCCCGGGGCGATTTCCGTCATGCACTTGGGATGCTCTTTTGTCAGCACCCCCATCCGGGATCCCAGCCCGGAATTCAGGATTAATGCTTTCAAGGATGTGAGCTCCTTATTTACATAATATGTCAGCAACCTGGTTCCTATGGAGATTCTTCGACTCCGCTGCGCTCCGCTCAGAATGACAACCAAACGTTTGGGATTCTTCCCGGCGCCTAGTAACCCCTTCCGGCGCCTTTGGCGCCACCTGATCCAACGAAGGCTCCACTGGAGCCTTCGCCCCCAAGGGGACGGCTTTTGGGCCGTTCCCTTACGCCAACGTTGTCATCCCGAACGAAGTTGAGGGATCTCTTCTCATCCCTATTTCTTCAGCGCGGTCTGGAGGATGCCGTAGGATTCCAGGTCGTCCATGATGGACTGGCAGGAGGAAACCGGCAGCTCATAGAGGAAATCCAGCAGGCCGAAGAACGCCGTTCGCTTGACGCTGTCGATGAAATCGTGCTGGATGCTGAAGTCGAGGGTCAGGATATTGTAGTCCGTCTCGACCTCGGCCTTGCCGTAGTCCGGCGCGTTCGCCCGCTCCACGGGCACCACCGTGCCCTCCATCCGGAAAACCTCCCCGGCTTCCGGCCGGTCCGCAAAAGAGAGCGCCAGCGCCACCTTCCCGTCCGTATCGGTACTGCCGCTGAGCAGGAAACCGAACTGCGGCACCATGTAGCCGTCCTGGGCAATCTCGCCGGTGAAGGATGATTCCGCCGGCAGCGATGCGGGCACGCCGTCCGCGCGGATGCGCAGCCCCAGCCGGGAGTCCGGCATCCAGTCGTCCACCGCGGCGCCTTCCGCCCTGTCCCAGCGGAGGTCCAGCGCGAAGGCGATCTTCCCGCCTGCCTCGTCCTTCCGCACGGCAAACGCCGGCACATACTGAAGCCCTTCCTCCGGCACATGCATCGCATAGCTGAAGCTGTTCCCGTCCTCCCGCTGCTCCCAGAGCACGAAGCCGTCCGCGTTCTCGCAGGTGACGTTCCCGCCGGAGGCCTTGACCTTCAGGGCCTTGCCCTTCGTCACGGCCAGCAGCAGCTCCGGCAGCGCGTTCAGGTCGTTCCTCGTCCTGCCCTCGTCCGTCAGCGGATCGATGACCGCGTTCATCCAGTAGCCGAGGGCCCGGTTCCCTTCCAGCTGCCTGCGCCAGTCTTCCGCGATCTTCCGGACCTTCGCGGCCGAAATCGTCCCGCCCTTCCGCATGTCCCCGGCAATGCTGTTCCAGGAATCCACGAAGCACCGGAAGGCCTTCGTTGTCGTCCGCGGGTCCAGCAGCAGCAGCTCCGGCAGCGGGAATTCGAAGGTCTCCCGAATCGTCAGCGCCGGGCGCATAACGTCGTTGGGATAGAAGCAGGCCACCTGGTTGCCGAACAGCGGCGTCGTGACCCGCTTCACGGTCGGCAGGCCGAAAATCCGGAAGGACACCGCGGATTCAGGCTTCGTCTTCGGAATCACTTCGCACCGCAGGTCCATCGATTCCGTCTCGTTGCACCAGCAGAGGTTCCCCTTCAGCTCGACCAGCCCCAGCAGGTCCGCATAGCCCTGCATGTGCTCCCGCTCCCGAAAGGGAAAGGCGGAAGCGTCCAGGCGGAAGTTCAGGTCAAAATCGTATGAGAAGACAACGGGCCCCTCCGCGGAAGCGGCGAAACCCGGCATCATTGCGCACAGCAGGGCGCATACCAGCAGGATTGCAGGGATCCTTCTCATAAAGGCATTCCTTTCATGATTCCTTCTTCTTAAAAATATACAGCTTGCTCGCAATGTAATTCAGGATGATAACCGCTACGTTGCTGATGAGTTTCCAGAGCATGGCATGGCCGCCCAGCACGTCCACCGCGAGGTACATGACCAGCAGGTCCAGCAGCCCGGTCAGCAGCCGCGCGCCGAAGAACGCCGGCACCTCATGCAGCAGCGTCTTCCTGCCGAAGGATTTGCTTTCGAAGACCCACAGCTTGTTCGTGATGAACGCGAAGGCCACCGCCAGGATCCAGGCGATGATCACCGAGGGGACGTTCGGGATCCCGAGCACGTCGAAGCACAGCCAGTACGCCGCCATGTTCACCAGCGTCGTCAGGGCCCCGAAAACCACATACAGGATCAGTCCCCTGTATTTCAGGAACAATGCTTTCACCGACCTGAACTCCTCTACTGATGAAGATACCTGCAGGCAGGAGATTTCTCGACTCCGCTGCGCTGTCTGGGCTGCCGCCCGATTCTTGCTGAAAACAGTCCACTGGACTGTTTTCCGGGCGCGCGAATCCACTCGAAATGACAGGGGAAATTTCCCGGCTCCGCTGCGCTGTCCGGGCAGTCGAGGGATCTCATATAATATATGGCAAGAAACAACACCCTGTCAAATTTGCCGCATGTTTGACAAGCGAAATCTTTTGTGATAATCTGTAACAGAGTTGTCATATTTCGGCAACCGATCTGAAAGGAGTGAATGGGTTTTGAAGAAAATCATCAGTATTCTGTTAATCCTGGCAGTGGTTCTGTCCTGCTCCATCGCGGCGGCGGACATCGGCAATGCAAAAAAGATCAGCGGCGGCGAAAACCGTGATATCAAGGTCAACAAGGCCGGCGACAACCCCTGGCCCACCGACGGCACCAGCCCCACCACCGGCCGTGACCTGGCCGCGGTTTACCAGCAGTACATTGCGGACGATCCCGACAGCTACAGCGGCATGGCGGAGACCGGCATTTACAGCCCGATCATGGTGCAGCACTGCGGCTTCAACGGCGGCGTGGATATCGGCGCCCCGTTCTACGGCGCCAGCGCGGACATCTATTATGAACAGGTCAAGGCGCAGCGCGGCTACACCCGCTTCTCCATGATCTACAACGACGTGCTTCCGCCCTATGCCGGCGCCAGCCGTTCCATCCGCGTCGGCCACCTCTTTGTCCGCCAGGAGTGGAACGCTCCCTTCCTGTATGCCGGCAAGCAGGAGCAGACCTTCTCCAGCAAATGGAACACCGATGTGAACTACATGCGGACCAAGCTGGGCATCCCGACCTCCTACAGCGACGACATCCCGATGTACAAGCGCGTCATGTTCGACGCCCTGGACGGCGGCAAGCCCTGGCTGGCTTACAAGTACCGTTACGCGGCCTACGGCCGGACCTACAACCTGGTCTGGAACCTGGCGGCCATGGGCGACCAGCTGCTGGCCGGACGCCACTATGACACCGAGGACAACGCTTTCAACCGCACCTTCAACCACACCCTGAAGTTCGGCGACATGGCCGTGGAAGGCGATCCCGCCGAAACCGTCTATGTCATCTTCGAAAGCGGCACAGCCGTGACCTCCGACTCCGAAGGCACGACCTACTTCAACAGCATGTATTCCTATGACCCGGATGAGAACGTCTACTACCGCTACATGATTTCCAACATGGCCAACCCCGAGCTCAACCCCGTCCTCTTCCGTGAGCAGAAGGTCATCCATGCGACCTCCGAGGTCGTTGAAGGCTCCCCCACCAAGAACGGCTACTTCCTCTACGGCGAGACCGTTCCCGGCGACGCGATCACCTTCGCGAACGTCATCGTGCAGTTCATCGACATGGAATTCCCGAACGGCGAAGCTCCCTACGCCATCCTGGAAGGCCGCGGCAATGCCGACTACTTCATGGGCGGCAAGCACTACGCCGGCGTCTGGGAACGCGAATCCCTGAACAACCGGACGATCTTCTACGGCGAAGACGGCAATGAAATCTCCCTGCAGCCCGGCCGCACGATCATCGTGCTGATGGACTACAAGACCACCTTCGGCGACAAGCACCGCGAAGTCAAGTACGAATAAGCGTAATAAATAGGGTAGAGGGAGGGCGTTAACCCTCGCCCCTCCCATTGCACCGTACGTACCGGTCTGGTATACGGCGCTACATCGAAACATGGTTTCAAGTATTTCTCAGGTAGTAAGCAAGAGGATCGACCAATCCCGGCCGGTTCTCTTTCTTATTTGGCAAGGAGAGCACTTTCTGGCTTAACAAGTAATTCACCACGTTCATACCGCTTCTGCGATACCATCCGAGCCTGGAGCAGGCCACCTTGAAGATGTCCTCATCCTTCATATTGCAGCCAAAGGCAACATTCAGCTTCATCAGGTTCTTGTACACCGTCCGCGGCTTTTTCCATTGTTTGAGTATGACTACTCGCACTTTGTGCCGCAGCCATGGACTGAAATCATTCTTCAGCCACGTCTTCATGCTGCCGATCCGGAAATAGTTTATCCATCCCCGCAACACTTGATTCAGCTTAGTAAATGTATAGCCCAGTGGCAGCGCTGCTGCCCGTTTCCTGCACAAGATTTCCTTTACCTTCTTGCACAGCTTGGCCTTCCGGTCATCTGCCGGCCTTGCCATCCATCCGTCTTTCGACTTCCAGAATGTAAGGCCAAGAAAGGTACTTCCTGTTGGCCTGACGACCTTCGTTTTGGTTGCGCTGACCTTCAGCCGGAGCTTTCGCTCCAGCCAACTGCTTGCACTTGCCATCACCCGGTCTGCGGCCATTTCACTTCTCACAAAGATGTTGCAGTCGTCTGCATACCGAATGAATTTCAGGTCTCTTGCCTCCAGTTCCTTGTCGAACTTATCAAGATACACATTGCTCAGGATCGGCGACAGGGGTCCGCCCTGGGGCACGCCCTCTTCCGTTGCGCTGACCAATCCATCCTCCATAACTCCCGCCCGTAGGTAACTCCGGATCAGGTGGAGCGTGGTTGCATCGTTGATTCGTTCCCTGAGAATGGAAATCAGTTTGTCATGATTCACGGTGTCGAAGTACTTCTCAATGTCCAGATCGATTACCCAGTCATAGCCTTCGTTCAGGTATTCCAGTACTTTCTCCATCGCTGTATGACAGCTCCGGTTCGGCCTGAATCCGTGGCTGTATTCGCTGAAATAGCGCTCATATCCCCGGCTCAATACCTGTGCAACTGCCTGCTGAATCACTCTGTCCACTACCGTCGGTATCCCCAACGGCCGCATCTTTCCGTTTGCTTTCGGGATGTATACCCTCCGTACCGGCTGCGGCTGATACTTCTTCGCACGGATCTGCTCCTTGATTTCTTCTCCATGCTCAGCAAAGTATGACTTCAGCATCCCCACCTGCATCTTATCGACTCCCGGTGCACCTTGGTTCCGCTGTACCGCACGGATTGCTGCTTCGATGTTTTCATCATTCAGAATCCTGTCAATCAGTTCCACTTGTTGCTCCTCTTTCTGCTTGTAGAGCTGCATGAAATCTTCCCGCCGCCCTTCGGCCTCCGCAGACATACGTTTCTGCTTGCTGGGCTTATCCTCGGTTTCGGAATGTTCATGCCTTGCTTACAGCGATTCGCCTTGTTACGACATTAGGCCCTTTCCGGTTAGTGCTCCCGGTACTATGGCCTCAGCTGACTCCCGGTCACTACGCTTTTTTCGCACTCGGCTTCTCCCCGCTTTTGCTTCGTTCTTCGCCTCGCTGACCGGGCCTCCCGGGGTAAGACACAATTCTTTCGCCGCACAACCTCCGGATTTACTGCTTCGGTTTTACGTTTACCCTTCGGGTTTCGGTTTGGTATGCAACCTTGCCCACCGTTTAGCCTTGTATCCGGTTTCTGTTCGTAGGCTCCTCGGCTTTGCTACACCGCTTCCTCCCCTCCTAACATTGCTGACAGCAGCTTGCGGTTCGCTACACTTGGCGGTAAATACCCGTGGCAGGACTTACACCTGCTAGAATTGTGCCATGCCCGGCACACATAACAAGGCCGCGGGTACTCCGGTTCCCGCGGCCTTACTGTGACAAATATACTATTTACTTTCCGCCGAATGCGGCCATGCGTTTCTCCAGCACTTCCGGCCTTGCAACGGACCATCCGAAAAAGCCGATCACTTCCCCCAGCCTGTGGTACAGCCCGTGGCTGTAGGCGATGAGTCCCGCCTTTTCCAGGTGAAGCGCCCCGGTATCGTCCAGGAGGTCTTTCCTGACCGACACAGCCGTCACCTCGGCAAGAAACATGTCATGGCTTCCCAGCGGAAGCACCTGTTTTACCCTGCAGCTCAGGCTGACCGGCGCTCCGTCCACCCGGGGCGCTGTTTCCATTTTTTCTGCAGGAACCATTTTCAGGCCAAGTTCCTTCGCCTTGTCCATATCCCTGCCGCTGCGTACGCCGCAGAAATCCGTAGCTTTTGCCAGGTTCTCGTCCACCAGGTTCACGACAAATTCACCTGAACCGGATATCAGTCCGTGGGAAAACCTTTCTTTTCTCAGGCTGACCGATACCATCGGCGGTTCAGAATTAACCGTACCCGCCCAGGCAGCGGTCACCAGGTCGTTCTTCCCGGGATTGCCTTTATCTGCGCAGCTGATCAGCACCACAGGGGTAGGATTCAGCATTGTGGAAGGCTTGATCGAAACGTATTCGCTCATGGTTTCATCCTTTCGCAACCATGTTCAGGATCTTCCTGCTTCTCTCAAGGAATGCCGTGATTTCCCCGGCTTCCAGCGGCTGCGCGGCCATGCGGGCCAGGTCGTACACCTGGCAGCAGAGCATCTTTGTTGTCTCATCCTCCGGATCCCGTTCCGCCAATGCCCGGACGGTCTCGTTCCGGCGGTTCAGCACCAGTGTAAAGCTGTCCGGCATCGGGAAGTTCTGACCGTAAATCCGGCCCATTTCCTTATACCGGCGCATCTGTTCGTCTTCTGTAACCATCGCGGTCATGCCCGCATCTCCCAGGGATTCCAGCTTCACTTCCAGGTTATCTTTTCCCAGTGCGCCGCGGAACAGCTTCTGCAGCTTTTCCGCATCCAGGTCCTTTCCTTCCTCGGATTCCTCCTTCAGGCCGTCGATGTCGGCATCCACCCTGGCGAAGCTCACCCGGTCGTCTTCGCTGCCCTCATATTCCATGAAGGACATGAAATTGCCGTCGATCAGCGTATTCATGACGGCGACCTCGATGCCGCGGTCGGTGTAAAGCTTCACGGAAGCAGCCTGGCGCTTCTCATCGTTGGTATAATAGATCTTCTTGTCTGTCTTGTCGAAGTTCGCAGCCCTGTATTCCGCGATCGTGGAATACTTTCCGTCTGTCTTCTTCAGCAGGATAGATCCTTTCACCTGGTCATAGAACTTCTTGTCCTTGATGGCGCCGTATTTGACGAAAGGAGCGATATCGTCCCAATAGCCCTCGTATGTTTCCCGCTCCGTATTCATCAGG
>Ga0310694_10000497_pt1 | contig 51343 bp, 34 predicted proteins | sample 174DNAGHGhighgp2_FD_203884 | JGI IMG/M metagenome (GOLD analysis project Ga0310694, IMG submission 203884) | Sheep rumen microbial communities from Palmerston North, Manawatu-Wanganui, New Zealand - 1742 DNA GHGhigh gp2 (v2) (version 2) | ecosystem: Host-associated > Mammals > Digestive system... | reverse complement strand
GAAGTCGTCGCATCGCCCATCCGATGGTTCCCGACAATGTTCATCTCATGCTGGACATGCGAATCACACAGCCGAGCAGTTGGATGCACTGGATTTTCATCGGGCCTATTGACCTGAAGCAGAACGCGGAGACCGTGCTCCGGCACGAGCTGGCTCACGTGCGATTGAGGCATTCGTGGGACGTAGTGCTCTGTGACCTCACCTGCCGTCTGCTGTGGTGCCTGCCCTTCGCCTGGATGTTACGGCAAGACCTGGTCGACGTGCATGAGTTTCAGGCCGACGAGGCAGTATTGCAGGGCGGCGTGACGATTGATGAATACGAACATCTGCTGGTGCGCAAGGCCGTGCAGACACAGGTCCTGCCCATCATAAACACCCTGCGCCGTGGGGCACTGAAGAAGCGTTTCGCCATGATGCACAGCGGGCCTTCGTCGCGGTGGTCACGGCTCAAGTTGCTGTATCTCGTTCCTGCCCTCGCCGCCTGCCTGTGGGTGTCGGCACAGGCTGAGGAATACAATATGTATCTCAACGGCAACCTCGTGACACAAAAAGAACTTGTGGCCATTGATCCAAGCACCATAGAACGTATGACTGTGATTCACAGCCAAAAGAAGGTGCTGATAGAGACTGCCCCAGAGCCGTTCGACATCGTTGACCAAATGCCTCGGTTCCCCGGTGGCGACGCTGCTTTCAACCAGTACATGGCCCAGCACGTGCGCTATCCGGAGGTTGCCACTGAGAACGGTGTGGAGGGTACCGTCACGGTGCAATTCATCGTCGAGGCTGACGGGCGCATCACCCATGTGCAAGCCGTCGACTCACCTTCGGATGAGGCCGATGCGAAGGTCTATGCATACGGGACATCGGACAAACAGTCGTCTCAGGATGAAGACGACGAGGGCCATCGTGCCCTGCGTGAGGCGGCCGAGGAACTCTTTCGTGGCATGCCGCCTTTTGAGCCTGGACGGCAGAGCGGAAAGCCTGTCCGCGTGCAGATGGCAAAAAAGGTCTACTACGCTCTCAGATAAAATAATAGTCACATAATCAATTAGTTACGTAATCCATCAGAATGGTGGACAGTCCTTGCTGTGCCCCAATGAAAATAGTGAAAAGTGAAAAATGAAAAGTATATAATAGCAATTGCCATGCAAAAAATCTTACTGACCATGATGGCTCTCGCGCTGACGATAGCGGTGCAGGCCGAGAAGATTGATTCAACACAGTTTGTAGCCTTCTACAATTACATCATTCAGACGCAGGACGACGAAGGACAGGACGTCACGGATTCGATACGACTGGCACTGCTGGTGGGTACCCGTGCCACGTATTGCACCACCGTATTGGCTTATAATCGTGACGGTCGTGCAAGTTCAGAAATGATGAATGCCTTTATGATGCATCATCAAAATGTGTTGACCAACGTCGAGAAATCGGAGGTCACCGCCCTCGAACCAATATATCCTTACCGCTACCTGTCCAAAGAACCGTTGGCAAAAGTGGACTGGACGCTGGACGACGACACACTGACCATCAACGGACTGCCCTGTCATCGTGCCACAGGCAAGCTCTACGGCAAACAGTGGACGGCGTGGTACACCGAGGAAATGCCCTCGTCGGCAGGCCCGTGGAAACTGCGCGGACTACCGGGGCTGATTGTGAAGGCCGAAGACAGCGAGGGCATTCACTGCTTCGAACTGTACGGAACAAAAAACGAGGTGAGGGGCATTGGAACTATAGAACATCCCGAATATCAACAGTTGAGCCGCAAAAAGCTGATGGAATTTAAGAAAAAGACTCTGGGCAATCCACGCTATGCGAAGGAGCCGACTTATTATGTGGCGGAAGAACCAGATGATTTAGGCGAAATAAATGTCAATGGTACTATCTACTATGTTGCCAACCACATGCTTGTCCTTCAGAAGAGTCATGTTTACAAACCCCTTGAATTAGAATAACCACAATGCAAAAGATTATAGCAACCATGATGGCCCTCACGCTGACGATAGCAGCGCAGGCGCAGCGAGACACGATTGGCGTGTCACGGTTCACGGCGATTTATCGCTACGAGTGTAGAACCACTGATGCCGACGGACAGCCGGTGACGGACTCGATGTACATTGCCGTGCAGACATCGGGCGGCATCACAAAGAGTTTCCCTTACGAAGAGTACGACAGACAGAAAAAGGGTAGTTCGCGCATTGCCGACGGCTATCAGGCTGCCCAGATGCACATGGGAACAGTCTTCACGAACTACCCTGCAGGCTGCATCACGACGCAGGAGATGCTCTACCCGTATCGCTACATGACGGACGAACCACTGGAAAGGCAGGACTGGACACTGACGAATGGGCAGGACAGCATTTGCGGCTACGCATGTCAGTCGGCCACTGCCAAGTATCATGGTCTGACGTGGAATGTCTTCTATACAGAGGAAGTGCCTGCCAGCATCGGGCCGTGGAAACTGGGAGGCTTGCCAGGTCTCATCACGAAAGCCACCGATGCGAAGGGCATACACACTTTCACGCTTTATGGTTTCCATCAGGAGGAAACGCCAATCATCTTTACCCGTTACGTCACCTGGATTGTCCCTGACGGCCGGGGTAAGTTTGCTGCCCAGCGTGTGGACTACCAAGAGATGAAAGCCTCTAAGTTCCTTTCCTACAAGAAGAAGGTGCTCGGCAATCGTCGCTACCTGAAAGATCCCACCTACTATGCCCCTGACCCCATGACGGCCTTCGGTTATGTGGAGAATAGTTATAACTCGTCTGGCGACAACGTACGCAGCGTCGCTGGCGTAGTCATCATCTCCAATCCTTATCAGTATCAACCGTTGGAATTAAAATGAGAAAGATTATGATAACAACGATGGCCCTCGCCGTGACGATAGCAGCGCAGGGGCAGGCAGAAGTGATTGACACTGCACAGTTTGTGGCGGTGTACGACTACGAGTGCAGAACACAGGACGACGAGGGACAAGACGTCACCGACAGGATGCAGGTCTTCGTGCAGGTGGGACGGACGGTAACGAGGTCGATGCCGCGTTCTGCCTATCGACAGAGTGACGAGTCGGCTGATATAGCAGCTGATTATCAGGAGGCGTATATGCACATGCCGACGGTGTGGATCGGTCAGCCCAGCGGCAAAACCACCGTGCGCGAGTTTATCTTCCCGCACGAGTATGAGGGCAGTGAGCCGACGCCCGACATCGCGTGGGCGCTCACTGACGACACGCTGACCGTGAGCGGCTACCTCTGCCAGCAGGCCACGGCGACGTTTCGAGGCGTGGCGTGGACGGCGTGGTACACCGAGGAGATTCCCTCATCGGTAGGACCATGGCGGTTGCGTGGTCTGCCTGGAATGATTGTAAAGGCTGAGAGCGGGGCGCATACGTTCTGCCTTGCAAAAGTGAGACAAGAAGCGTCACCCATCATTGCGCCAGAGCAAAGTCCCGATGTGCATCGGATGAAGTACGCCAAGCTGCTGAAGCACAAGAACGAAATCTATGGCAACCGCGAATACGCCAAGAATCCCACCTACTATGTGCCCGACCTACAGGGCAGCATCACGGATATGAGCGTCCTTAACCACAACGGCCAGCAACTTGTGCTTGCCAATGGCGGTCATCCGCTGCTGATGAAAGCACATGTGTATCAACCCCTTGAATTAGAATAAGATCCATATGCAACGACTCCTTTACATGATATTATACGTTGTGCTGGCCTTGTCGGCATCGGCGCAGGTACGGGTGACGGGACGGGTGACGGCACTCTCCCCCTCTTCGGGGGGAGCCGGAGGGGGGCTTAAGCCCGTTGGCGACGTGATTGTGAAACTGATGAGCGGCACGAAGACACTGGCGTTCACCAGCACGAATGCGAAGGGCGAGTATGCACTGGAGGTCAAGAGTGCGCCGAGCGGAACGCTGACGTTGCAGTTCAACCACATCAGCTATGAGAAGGAGACGAGCCCCCTCCCAGCCTCCCCCAGTAGGGGAGGGGTTGTCAATCAGGACATGGTGCTGACACCCAAGGCCGTTACGCTGAAGGAGGTGACGGTGAAGGCCGACCCGCTGCGGCAGAGGGGCGACACGCTAAGCCATAACCTCGCGTCGTTCCTCGGTAAGGGCGACGTGACGCTAGAGGACGGACTGAAACGGTTGCCGGGCGTGGACGTATCGAAGAGTGGCGGTATCAGCTACATGGGCAAGCCCATCTCGCAGTTCAACATCGAGGGGCTGGACATGCTGGGCGGTAAGTACAACCTGGCGACGCGGAACATCCCGGCAGACTACGTGACGCAGGTGGAGATCGTGCGCAACCACCACAGCCGACGTGTGGAGAAGGACGTGCCGAGCAACGAGGTGTCGATGAACATCAAGCTGTCGAAGAAGGCGAAGCTGAAGCCGTTCGGACAGGAAGAGGTGGGAGTGGGGGCTAGGGGGAGGTTTCTCCTGGGCCTTACCGGCATGATGTTCACCGACAAATTCCAGACCATTTGCTCGCTGAAGGGCGGCAACTACAAAGGTTTCGCGCGGGCCGACATGTACGACCACTTTGGCGGCTCGGGCGTAAGTACGCCTGCCACCAGTTTGTTCGGCGGCTTCGACGGCGGTGCGCCTCCGCAGGGCGAATATCTCTATCAGCGTAACGGCATGGCTTCGCTCAACGGTATCTATAAGATTGATTCGACCACAACACTGAAGGTAAATGCCGACTATAGCTACCACCGCGCTACGCACGACATCAGCCAAAGTAGCACGTATCTGGCTGGCACAGGGGATTACGTGACCGTAAACGAACAGACCTCGCCGCTCACGAAGGTGCATCTGCCGAAGCTGTCGGTGAACTACCTAAAGAATGCCGACCGCGTGTATCTCAGCGAGACGTTTGTGCTGAAAGGGAAGTTTGAGCAGAACGAGGGGGATGTGGTTTCATCTGTTGCGTTGGCAACGCAACATACTGAACAAAGGAGGAAGGTATCATCGTTTGAGGTGAGTAATGATCTGTTTTGGATGGGGAGGACAGAGAAGGGCATGCGCCGACATGTCAATGCGTCTGTATCGTTCAAGCGGACACCTACGCTCAGGTTGTCGTTCGGGCTCACTCCCAACCCTTCTTCAAGCAGCCTCACCCCCAACCCCTCTTCAAGGGGAGAGGGGAGTGATTACTCTTTCCTGCAATATGGGCATACAACTCCCCTCTCTATGGGAGAGGGAGCGAGAGTGAGGCTTCAGACGGCACAGTCCTCTACGCTCTCAATAAACGTCGGCTCGTCGTTTAATATCCCCATCGGCAAGGTGTTTCGACTCAGTCTGCCTGTCAAACTGAATGCGATGTATGATGATTTGGAAACATACCGTTTGGCAACGGGAGACTTTAACCATATCAAAGGTTGGTCAATCACCCCAAGCCTGAACCCTGGCTTCGAAATTCATTCGCGCAACCGCCGCTTCTACCTGAGTGCCGGCCTCGGTGCTGCATTAAAAGGACTGTATTACAACAAACTCAATTACACCAAGCCTGTGCTCAATCCCTCGATGGGCATCAACTACACTTTCTCGGCTAACAGCAAACTGTCGTTCTCCACGGGCTACTTTACGGAAATAGGCGACATGCTGACGTTGCTAACCGAACCGATGCAGGTCAATTATCGCACCGTGCGCACTTCATCGGGCATCATCGGCGAGTCGAACTCATGGGGTACGTCAGGCGAGTGGAAGTGGCAGCTGCCCATGCAGTATTTCACGCTGAGCGTCTCTGCCATTCATAATGAGACCAAACGCAATTCGCTCACATCGCAGAGCATCAGCGGCATAGACATCAGCAGTAGTGCCCTGCAACGTGATACCCGCAGTCGCTCCACCAACTTCACCGTTGCCGCCACGAAGAACATCCCGTCACTCTTTGCCAAACTGGGTGCTGAAGCCAACTACGGTTTTGGGGACAATGAGCAAGCGGTGAATGAACAGGTCATCAAGACACGCTCGAACAGCTACAACGTCCACGGCAATATTTCCATCACACCCGTACAATGGCTCGAACTGCGCTACGACATCCGCTACAGCTACTCAAAGACAGGTTTCACCCCAAGTTCCTCTTTAAAGGACGAGGAGAGTGATTTCACTGAAGGTGAGTCTATTGCCACTCTTTCTCACTCTGGTGCCCTGCATATCTTCCCCATAGCCACCCTCGACCTCTCCTTAGACTATGACTATGTGCGCCGACAAATCACCACTGACACGTACAAGCACATGTCTCTCTTCAATGCCTCGGTACAGTATAAATGGAAACGTCTCGTGCTCCGTCTGGAACTCGACAATCTCTTGAACCAGCGCCACTATGCCTACACCGTCTTCGATGGCATCAATACCTATACCTACGACTACGGCCTCTGCGGTCGCACCGCCATGCTCAGACTGACATTCAAGCTATGAATAAATCATCATACAGGTAATCCTATCGGTATCCTCCTCTGAGAACTCTGAGAACTCAGAGGACTCAGATATCTCCGAGACCTCCGAGTACTCACATGCAGGTATTACTTAAATTCTATTGGCATCCTTCTATGATGCATGGCCGTCTTGTTATCTTTATATGTAACCAACGGTTTCTTGCATAGTGACCGATGGTTTCTTGCATGGTGACCACTGGTTTCTTGTCTATTGGATAATCCCAACCATTATTTTCCTCCTTCCCCCGAATGTTTTTTGTATAAATCATCAGGCATTTCATGCTTATATGAAGAATTTGTTGTATATTTGCATGGTTCTATCGAATCATCCATCAACCTAAATGCCTTATGAAACGAAACCAAAACAAGTCGTTTTTGCCCGTCGTGGCTGCATCACTGATGGCTACCAATGCCATAGCGCAAGCAGACAAACGTCCGAACATCCTCTATATCATGAGCGACGATCATGCCTACCAAGCCATTTCCGCCTACGGGAGTGACGTCTCACGACTCGCCCCCACGCCCCACATAGACCGAATAGCCCATGAGGGAATACGCTTCGACCGCTCGTTTGTGGAAAACTCGTTGTCTTCACCTTCGCGCGCTTGCTTGATAACAGGATTATATAGTCATCAGAACGGGCAGCAACAGTTGTTGGAGGGTATCGATTCTACCCGAACATTCTTTTCGGAGTTGCTTCAGCAAGTAGGCTACCAGACGGCAATGATGGGGAAGTGGCATCTGATGTGCCGCCCGAAGGGATTCGACCGTTACTATATCCTCAACGACCAAGGCACCTACTTCAATCCCGTGTTTATGAGTGAGACATCGCATGGAAAATATATCCGTGAAGAAGGTTACGCCACAGACCTTATCACCGACCATGCCATCGACTTCTTGGAACATCGAGACACGTCACGCCCCTTTTGCCTCATGGTGCATCACAAGGCTCCTCATCGCAGTTGGTTTCCTGATGTCAAGTATTTGGGGATGTATGATGACGTAGATTTTCCGTTGCCTGCTACGATGTGGGACGATTACAGCACACGTGGCTCGGCTGCCCATACACAAAAGATGCAGATAGACCGTGACATGGAACTTGCCCTGGACCTCAAGGTAGATTCTTTAGGAAGACCTGTCAACCGTTTCAATGCTACGATTGCCGAATATGGGCGTCTGAATGCGGAGCAACGCAAGGCATACGAACAATACTTTGGTGCGAGGTATGACCGCTTTCAGCACGACAGCCTATGTGGGAAAGAACTTGTAGAGTGGAAGTATCAAACCTATTTGCGAGATTATCTCTCTGTGATACATAGCGTTGATGAGAACGTTGGGCGTTTGTTGAAATACCTTGACGAACATGGATTGGCAGACAATACCATCGTGGTATATGCCTCAGACCAAGGATTTTACTTAGGAGAGCATGGATGGTTTGATAAACGGTTCATGTATGAGGAGAGTATGCGCACACCCTTGGTGATACGTTTCCCACGAGAGATACGAGCTGGCAGCGTTTCTACTGAGATGGTGCAAAACATCGACTATGCGCCAACGTTTCTCGACTATGCGGGCGTGAAGCAACCCAAGGAGATGACTGGTCGCTCATTGCGCAAAATCTTCAAGCATACAACAAACAACAAGAAGGGTACGCATTGGCGCAAGAGCCTTTACTATCACTACTACGATTATCCAGCCTGGCACTTGGCACGTAAGCATGATGGGGTGCGTACAGAACGTTACAAGCTCATTCACTTTTATGGCAAGGGGGGAAAGCGTGCCGTTGCAGAGAATTGTTATCAACAACAGGAAGGTACTCGCGAATTTAATTCTTACCGTTGGATGGCACAGTCGGGCTACATCACTGACGATCCAGACATAGACTATTACGAACTGTACGACTTACAGGAAGACCCCCAAGAAATGCATAACATCTATGGTAAGCCAGGCACGGAACGCATCACCAAAAGACTGATGCGATTGCTGAAACGGTATAGAAAAGAATTGGGAATAGACTTATCGGCTACTTCACATCCATAGATCGCTCATGAAAACAGTAGCACCATTCAGTCATCCATTTACCATGATGGCAAAGCCCATCGGCTCATGCTGCAACCTCACGTGTACCTATTGTTATTACAAGGGAACAGCAGAGAGTCGAGGACAAGGTACTACGCTGATGACGATGAGCGATACCTTATTGGAAACATTCATTCGACAGTATATAGAGGCGCAGACCGTGGAGGATGTGCTGTTTACGTGGCATGGTGGTGAACCGCTGATGCTGTCGGTGCCGTTTTTCAAGAAAGTATTGAAGTTGCAACAACGTTATGCGCAAGGTCATCGGATACACAACTGCCTTCAGACCAACGGAACGCTATTTACGGAAGAATGGTGCCGTTTCTTGGTGGACAACAACTTTTTAGTTGGTATTTCCATTGACGGACCTCGACATCAGCATGATGCCTATCGGCGCAATCATGCAGGGGCAACCTCATTCGACAAGGTGATGAAAGGCTTGGAGATAATCAATCGCTATGGTGTGGAATGGAATGCGTTGGCAACGGTCAACCACGCCAACGTGCGTGAGCCCCAAGAATTCTATGAGTTTTTTCGTTCCATAGGATGCAGATTTCTTCAGTTTACGCCCGTGGTAGAACGTGCGTCACACACTTCTCACTTTCTTCCAGGAACGACGGAGGGTGGGGAGGTGTTACCCTTCTCAGTAAAACCCGATGAATGGGGGCAATTCTTGTGTGAAGTGTTCGACCAGTGGGTAAGCAAGGATGTGGGGTCGGTCTTCGTGCAACTCTTCGATGCAACGTTGGCTAACTGGGTGGGTGTTCAGCCTGGAGTATGTGCTATGGGAACAGATTGTGGCAATGCATCAGTCATAGAAGTGGATGGAAGTGTATATGCGTGTGACCATTTTTCCTTCCCCGAATTTAAGTTGGGTAATATCCAACAACAGACCATCACCTCTATGGTCTATGGAGAGCGTTTGCGACACTTTGCCCGACAGAAAACGGAAGCACTGACACCCCAATGCCAAGAGTGCAGATTTCTCTTTGCTTGTCATGGAGAATGTCTGCGCAATCGTTTCGTGCGAGACGAGCATGGACACTCAGGACATAATTATCTTTGTCGTGGCTATTATCGTTTCTTCGATTACGTATCGGCTGCCATGAACTATATGGCAGGTGAACTGCGTGAATGCCGTCCACCTGCCAATATCATGAAGAATACTCGTTATCGTTCATCGACGATGATGCCCTGAGTGGTATAATAAACACCGTTTTTGTAGATAAGCAACTGTCTGTTCTTGACAATCTTTGCCGTTTGTAGGTTGTCGTGAGTTTCCATGACGTGAATGTCATTGGTGGTGTCGGGTATGAGGATGTACATATCGTAGATACGTACCTCACCTCCTGAGTTGTTGTTGAGCAGCGAAATGCTCCTTACGTCTAAGCACCTGTCTGTCAATCCCGCATTCTCCAATACATTCCAATTGCAATACGTTCCCTTGCTTTGCTTGGCAATGCTCACGGTGTTGGAAGTACCGTCAGCCAAGGTATAATCAATCTTGAAGGAACGACCGCCCGTGAAATGCAGGTTGACGAGAAGTTGCAACACACCTTCCTTGAAATCCCATCTCACGCCACCGTTGTTTCTGCCCATCACCAATGCGCCTTGCGTGCAACCGCCCGGTATGTTTCCGTCACTTTCGGTATAGGAAGGATCAATCTTGGAAGGACGGGAAGAGTCAGAACCATTGACAAGCGTGATGACGCTGCTCAAATCTGAGGGCAAGTTGCTTTCCTCGTCTTGGAAATGATACCAATCACCCGTGAGCACCACGAATGGCATTACACACGTGATGACTCCCGTAGCCGTGATATCTTTCGGTCCGCCTGTAACCGTTATCTTAAAAGTACAATTGGTTTCTGGTGTGCCGCTGATGGTAATGACGTTTCCGTTTACTTGATACGTGAGTCCGTTGGCAAGACCTTCTACGGTACATCCCGTAGCTGCGCCCCCCATCTCGAAAGTAATGTCTTCGATGGGTTGTCCTGCAACTATCTCTTGTACGGAATTGGCGGTAGTGCAAACCAGTGTGGCTTTTTCAGGGATAATCACATCTGTGGGAACACCGTCAATCTCGAATGCGCCAAAGTCGGGAGCCTCGTCGTTGTAAGGCAGATAGATGTCGTCAGCGACAATCAATTCCAGTCCTGCATTGATAGCATCTGTCTCGGGTAGATGGCGTTGTGGGGTGAACCCCATGATAGGTGTACCCTTATCCTTAAACACGCTGTTCTCCTTCAGTCGTGCGAAGTTGTTCTTGGGTAATGAACCGTCAGCCTCACGGGGAGCCATGAAATCCTCAACGCTAAGAGAAATAAACTCGTTGGTATAGTCGTTGATCATCTGTTTCACGCCTTCACTGTTCTTGCTGCCTTCCTTGTAAGGACTGCAATGGTCGAGCGTGGTCCATGAATTATAATCAGTGTCAGGCAGCACGGACCCCTCCTTGTCTTCCGACAGAAATTCGTGGTTTTGTTTTGTTGCTCCCCAGCCGATGCAATTGCGGATGGTCATCCCACCATATTTAAATATGGTAGGGAAGCGATAGTTGTATTCATTGCCCCATCCCGTACAATTGATGACATACATTCCTTCGTAGGCATTGTTTTGGTCATATCCCTTGTGTAGGTTGTCGAACGAGACACAGTTGGTAAGAACATGAGCACCTAACGATTGGTCGAAGGCAGCACCACCAGATGAGCCACCACCGCCAAGTTTGAATCCATTGCCGTTGCCGATGGCTTCTCCTTGAGGTGTGTAACCTGCATGGTAAGCCCAACAACTATCTATGACCACGGGATGGTAAACCATATATAAATCCCAGTTGTCGTCGCTATTACTCCAAGCCCTGCAACCATGAAACTCTGTACCGGGACCTGGGAAGAGCTTACAGGCAAATCCGTCAGCGTCGCCACCGTCATCAGAACCATTGTAAGAACGAGCATCATAATTGTAGTAAGAGTCACAATTGATGACGATGTTGCCACGACAAAACTGATAGTTCGGATTGAATTGCGGCGTTCCAGCAGGTAACGACTTGGTCTCTTCTATACTGAAATCCTTAAACATGCCAATCTGCAATCCCGTATCGTTGTTGTCATGAAACACGCATTGCTCCACGATATTATATGAACCCTCAATCTTCATGCCGTTATCTTCGGCATTACAGATGGTCAGACCCTTGAAATGCCAGTAGTTGGCAAGATGATTCACATAGATGCAACGTCCCATCTTGAAGTCTTCCATCTTGGTATGGTGCATTCCGGAACCGTCGATAATCACCTCTTCGCCAGGCACAGCCCATAGATAGCACCTTTTTTCGGGAGACGTAGCTTTTTCGGGAATCTTGATGCGTTCACTGATCACGTACCTGCCACCATGAACCCAGATGGTGTCGCCAGGTTGACATACTTCCACGGCGTGATGAATCGTCAACAAGGGAGCAGATGCATCGCCATTATTGTCATCGTTTCCCGTGGTGGTGACGTGAATGGAAGCTGCATGAAGGTTCAACATACCTGCCACCAATAGCATAAGAAGGGCAAAACTGTTTTTTTGATATTGTTTCATAGATGGAAATGAGTTTGATTCGAGTGCAAAAATAGGTATTTTCTCCTAATATGAGATGAAAAAAGATAAAAATTTTTCTTCATCTTCATGTTTTTTTGTAATTTTGTCCACACATAGAAAAATACTCAACCTAAATAGAAACAAAGAAAGTGATGCAAGATAATCTTTTGGAAATATTCCCCCTTGTGGATGAGGATGGAAAAGTGATTGGGTCGGCAACTCGTGAGGAATGCCATAACGGGTCGAAACGACTACATCCCGTGGTACATCTACATGTGTTTAACTCAAAGGGCGAGGTGTACTTACAGAAACGACCAGCTTGGAAAGACATACAACCTAATAAATGGGACACTGCCGTTGGGGGACACATTGACTACGGAGAAAAACCAGAGGAAGCACTGATGCGTGAAGTAAACGAAGAACTGGGCATCGTGGAGTTTGCTCCCATTGCGATGGGGAAGTATGTGTTTAATGGTAGGCGAGAACGTGAATTGGTGTATGTCTATCGCACCATCTACGACGAGCCAATCCATCCTTCTACCGAAGAACTTGACGGAGGGCGGTTTTGGACGTTAGACGAGATTCAAGATGCGGTGGGATGTGGTGTGTTGACTCCCAATTTTGAGAGTGAGTTTCAACATTTTTTCATCAATCCCGCAGAAGAATGAAGGGTGTCGGATTCTCATGAAAAGAATTTTTTTTACGTTGTTGATAAAATAAAATCCAAAAAGTTTTGTGACTTAATGATAAATCATTATTTTTGCGAAAGTTAAATGTTTAATACAATAATTATGGAACAGAAAAAATACATAATCCCTCGCACTTCGAGGTTAGACATTCTAAACGATTACCAGATTCTCGCAGCGTCTGGAAACAATAACGGTGGACTGAGAAATGGTGAGATCAATAATTCCTACGTAACGAATGGCGATGCCAATGAAGGTTTGGTGAGGAAATATTGGGAGTATTAATTGTTGTTCAACATCATATTATCCTTCAAATGAAAAGGACTTTCATATTTTCAATGCTGTTTGCCTTTTCCTCCTTTTTGGGAGCTTATGGGCAAGAGGAATATTCTGCTGCTAACGATGGAAGATGGACATTGGTTCTTGATGAAAAGAGTGAGGACAATGAAACGGTGTTGGCGGAATATGACCAAAAGGCGTGCAACGTGAGTATGAAACGTACCATCAAGGCTGGAATGTATAACACCTTGTGCTTACCGTTCGACGTGAATGAGGCAATGCTGATAGAGAAGTTTGGCAACGACGTGGAATTGGCAACGCTGAATGGCGCTCACATGGTGGATGGAAATGTAGTGTTTGAGTTTGAAAACACCAACGAATATGGTATCATCGCTGGATTGCCGTATCTTATCCATGTTTCAAAAGATGTGGTAAATCCAACATTCTCAGATGTCACGATTAAAAACAAACTGATACCGATTGTGTTTGAGCTTGCCTCTTTCACACCTATATATAATATTACTTCGTTGGAAAACGGGAACATGAGTGTCCGCTTTCTTGGAAAAAATAACACGCTTTATTATCCTGACATTAATTCGGGTAAGTTGGGGGGCTTCCGTGCTTTCTTCAAGATTTCGGATGAGAATGCTTACGGAGCAAAGAGCGTGTTTGTAGTGGAAGACAAGACTACTGGTGTGAAAAGGGTGTTTGATGGAAAACAACTGAATGATGAGGTGTACGACTTGCAGGGTAGGAGAGTCTTCCAACCCACCAAGGGTCTTTACATCGTTAATGGAAAGAAAATTATAATAAAATAGTTATCATCTTATAAAGACCTTAAAGGCATACATGTCTTTAAGGTCTTTAAAAATTTAATGACTTGGAATATGAAGAAAAACCTGTTATTGAGTGCTCTCATGGTATTATTGGCTTTCACGGGATGCACAGAGAGTAAGAAAGAATCTACGGCACCATCATTTGATGAGGTGTTGAAAACGAGAAGAAGTGTGCGCAGTTATGACGCTACGAAAACCATCTCTGAGGAAGAGGTGCGCCAACTACTGACTGCTACGCAGGAGGCTCCATCGTGGGCAAACCAACAGCCTACGAAATATTATGTGGCAATGAGTAAGGAGAAACTGAATGCCGTGAAGGAATTGGTGGGACGTAACAAGCAGAATATTGCAGATGCGCCCGTCGTGATTGTCTCTACTTTTGAAAGAGGTAAGTCGGGTTTCTTCGACGGTAAACCTACCAATGAAATAGGTGAGGGATGGGGAGCATACGACAACGGATTGAGTAATGCTTATCTTATCTTGCAGGCTCGTGCAATGGGCTTTGACACGTTGATCATGGGAATGCGCGACGCTGATGCCTTGCGTTCTTTGTTCGACATTCCCAGCAACGAGGAAATCATGGCTGTCATTTCCTTGGGCTATCGTGCGCAGGAACCTTCTCGTCCTGAACGAAGACAACTGAATGAAATCGTGAAATTCTTCTAACTATTTGATAAGGGTAAAGGGCAATCTTTTACCCTATGTTTTTCAGTTATGGTCAAACTAAAGCCAATAGTTTTGTTGTGGCTGCTCGGTGCTTCACCCGTGGCAAATGCTCAACAAATACAACAGCCTTTGTCGTATGCAAAGACGATAGCCATTCCCACGGATCAAATTCAGGTAAATCGTCGTCCGAAGGTAGAAGAACGGTTGTTTCGTTCTGAAGTGATTGAGAAGAAAATCAAAGAGGTGAAACGTCTTCTCAAGGATTCTCCTTATTTGGCGTGGATGTTTGAGAATTGTTTTCCTAACACGTTGGACACCACGGTTCATTATAGTGATGCTGAGGGAGAGGATGATACATTCGTCTATACGGGAGACATTCATGCCATGTGGCTACGCGACTCTGCCGCTCAGGTTTGGCCATACGTGAGGTTTGCCAAGGATGATGAGAAAATACGCAAGATGATCAGGGGGACGATTCTCAGACAATTGAAATGTATCTGTATAGATCCTTATGCCAATGCCTTTAACATGGGACCTACGGGAAGTGAGTGGGCGAGTGATCGTACAGACATGAAACCTGAGTTGCATGAGCGTAAATATGAGATAGACTCTTTGTGTTATCCCATCCGACTGGCTTATTACTATTGGCAAATTACGGGTGATGACAGTATCTTTGGAGATTTGTGGAAAGATGCTGTCAGGAAAATCCTTCAAACGTTCCGTGAGCAACAACGAAAGGAGAATCGTGGACCTTATCGCTTTGAACGTACTACCAACAGACAATATGATACCATGAGCCATGATGGTTATGGTAATCCCGTGAAACCTGTCGGGTTGATTGCTTCTGCCTTTCGTCCTTCTGATGATGCAACAGTCTTTTTGTTTTTGATACCATCCAACTTCTTTGCGGTAAGTTCTCTACGAAAGGCAGCAGAATTATTATTGCAAGTGAACAACCATAGACAATTGGCTGATGAGGCGAAAAATCTCGCTGATGAAGTGGAAAATGCCTTGAAGAAATATGGCGTTTATCATCATCCAAAATATGGTGACATCTATGCCTTTGAAGTAGATGGATTCGGCAATCATTTGTTGATGGATGATTCCAATGTGCCCAGTTTATTGGCAATGCCCTATTTAGGAGACGTGAGCAAGGATGATGCTGTTTATCAGAATACCCGACGTTTTGTTTGGAGTGAGGATAATCCCTATTTCTATCGTGGTAAGGCAGGAGAGGGGATTGGTGGACCTCATGTGGGATACGACATGATTTGGCCAATGTCTATCATGATGAAAGCTTTCACGAGCAATGACGATGAGGAAATATTGCAGTGCCTGCAAATGTTGGTAAACACCGACAACCACACAGGCTTTATCCATGAATCATTTCACAAGGATGATGCTTCCAAGTTTACACGCTCATGGTTTGCTTGGCAAAATTCCCTCTTCGGAGAACTAATTTTAAAATTGATAGATGAGGGGAAGATGAATTTGCTGAATGGGGTCATGAAAAATGAGGAATCATATTGAAAATGATTCTTCATTTTGTCTATCCAGATAATCTTAAATCGCCTCTTTCCTGAAATCAGAGGGCTTTCTGCCTGTCTTGATCTTGAACTTTGCAGAGAAATAGTCTGGTGAGTCAAAGTTGAGGCGATAGGCTATTTCCTTGATGCTCAGATTGGTGGTGGACAGCATTTCCTTGGCTCTTTGCAACCTGAGTTCTTGCTGGTACATGGCAGGTGCCACTCCTGTGTATTCCTTGAACAATTTCCTGAAATTGCTATAGCCTATGCCCAGTTCTTCCGCTATCTTCTGAATGGTGAGACTGCTTTCCAATGACTCACGGATGCGAAGGCGGGCGCGATTCATGATGTCTGCATAGTTATAGTCTTTGTTCAGTGCGATGTTGCGCTCCAGAGAATACATCAGTCCTACTAAATGGTTTACAATGCCAGCCAGTGTTTGTTGTGAATAGGCTGCTTCTTCCTTTGCCTTTACGAAGGCTTCATCATAAAGATGTACAATCTCGCTGCTGAATCCCACGTGATAGATGGGCTTGGTGGGAGAGAGAAATCCTGCTCTTACACGGTCGTCCACATTTTTTCCCTTAAACCCTATCCAATAACTCTTCCATCCCTTTTGAGACAGGGGGTGGTAAGTGTGCCATTCGCCAGGAAAAAGCAAGAATAAGTCGCCTTCCTTGATGCGTGTGGGTTTTTGGTTAGTGGATTGAAAGATACCTTCTCCTTCAGTGAGATAGAGTAGTTGGTATTCATTCAAAATACGCCCTTTCTGTAGGTCAAAGTAGTAACCGTCAGCATGTCCTTTTGTGGGATAGTCCTCACCAGGCATAATTTCTTCGTAGCCGATCGTGCTGATGGTGAGTCCCCATTGGGAATCTCTCTCCGTAGCTATGAGGTATTTACTTGTTTGCATGGTAGAAAAGTGTCAAAAGGAGAATGGTTTTACAAAGGATATTCGTCAAAAGCAAAGAGTACTGTGGAGAGATAGCGTTCTCCCGTGTCTGGTAATAATACCACAATCTTTTTTCCTTCGTTTTCTGGACGTTTTGCCATTTCGATGGCTCCTACGACAGCTGCACCCGATGATATTCCCACAAGCAAGCCTTCTGTTTGAGCCAATTCACGCCCCATGCGAATAGCATCGTCATTGTCAATATCGAGAACCTCGTCCACATAGGATGCATCGTAAGTCTTTGGGATGAATCCTGCACCAATGCCTTGAATCTTATGAGGACCACTCTCACCACCGTTCAGCACCGCCGATGAGGCTGGTTCGATGGCGATGATCTTGATGTTGGGGGTATATTCCTTGAGTCGTTTCCCTATTCCAGAGATTGTGCCACCCGTACCTACTCCAGCCACGAAGATGTCTATTTCGCCATCTGTTTGGTCCCAAATTTCCTTGCCCGTTGTCTCATAGTGCCGTTGGGGATTGGCAGGATTCTCGAATTGTTGTAAAATGACGGCACCAGGAATCTCTTGGCACAGTCTTTCTGCTTCTTGAATGGCACCCGACATCCCATATTTTCCCGACGTGAGTTTTACTTCTGCGCCGTATGCCTTGACCAAGTTGCGACGTTCCAAGCTCATGGTTTCAGGCATGGTCAGAATAAGATGATAACCTTTCACGGCGCTCACCAATGCCAATCCCACACCAGTGTTACCACTTGTGGGTTCTATGATGGTGGCTCCTGGCTTGAGTATTCCCTTTGCCTCTGCGTCTTCAATCATGGCAAGGGCAATGCGGTCTTTAGCACTTCCTCCTGGATTGAAAAACTCAACCTTGGCAATGATGGGAGAGCTGAGACCGTTCTTTTCCGATATTTTGTTGAGTTCCACCAGTGGGGTGTTACCAATCAGTTCTGTCAGTTGTTTCGCTATTCTCTTCATAATGTTTAATCTCGAATATATAATTGTGTTTGGTGGTTTTGTTATTTTGCCATTTTCTTCCCGTTGATGATGTACATGCCCTTTGTGGGTTCTTCCGTCAACTTTCTGCCTTGCATGTCATAGATACTGGAATGCTCAGGGGTGATGGTCATTACTTGTTGTATTCCAGACGATGTAGCAGTATAAAGGGCAATTCGCCAAACCACTTGTTGACCTTTCGGGGTGAATGTGATGGTTTTTGTAGCTGGTGTAGTGAGTGTCACTACGTGTGTGGCTTCCGTATTGTCGGTGCGTGCGGGAAAGACATATTCCGTTGCTCCAAAAGTCTTGCCATTGAGCTCACCTAAATAGGCAGTCTCTTCATCAACGTTGCTGTAGCCGCTAAATTCTACCTTGGAGATGGTAATCCCTTCGGGAATGTTGATGGTGTATTTCGTGTTGCGTGAATACTTGATACCTAAGTTCTTGCCAGTGGCATAACCCTTGCTCGACGTAATGGAAAAGCCATTGTTGAATGTCCAGTCACCATTGCTGGTGGTTTGTTGCAACTCGTATTTTGCTTCTACTTCTTCTTTACCTTCATTCTTCACTTCACCCATTTGCGTTCCTCCTATCATTTGCTTGGTCGTGATAGTGGCGACCAAGCTGTTGAGGTAGTTTTCTATGTTGGTATAGCCGTTCTTTGCCACCTTAGCACCGTCTGATGGGTCAGATGAGTCAAGGTCATTGAAGTCCTCGTACGTGTCGGGCATTCCGTCTCCGTCACTGTCGAGAGGAGCGTTAGAAGAGTTCAATGTAGGCCATGCACTCCAGTCGGCATCAGCATTGGCGGGCATGTTGTCATCTTGTGAGTTGATAAATCCCTTGCTCAATCCTTTGCCTGTATAGGTAGCCACGCCATTTCGCGTGTCTGAGATAATCAGTTCGTCGAATGAGTCGCGATGAAGACTTGCACCTGCGTAGTCAAGCACTCTTTCGTAAGCATCCGAAGCAGAGTGGGTTGTGGTCAGGATAAATGGAATTGGCTCGCTGAGCTTCATCGTATCTTTCGTCGTTTGCGTATATGTGCCGTCGTTGTCGCTTGAAGAAATCTGGTTGTAGATTCCATACGTCCAGTTGTCATTTGTCACGTCAGAATACGAAGAGTTGTAGTTACCATCTACGAAAAACTTTCCCCAGATGTGCCATGCTGGAGCGTATGCTGGATAGGTATTAATATAAGATGTGGTACGTATGCCAATGCCGGCAATGCGTTTCCCCTTGTTGCCTGATGGGGTTCCAGGACCAGGCTTGTAATAGTTGTTGACGATGTTCACGTTCATTCCCTCTCCACCATAACAACCGTTTCCACCGAAATTATATATCACGTTGTTACGCATATCCATACGCTCGTCCATTTGTGTGGTGGGTCTCGGACCTAAACGTGGCGTTCTGCTCGTGTGGTGGGCAATGAGGTTATGATGGAAGGATGCGCCAGTGCCTCCCCAGTTGCCACCGTATCCGTGTGCTCCCTTGGAGTGACCGGCATTGACAAGGCTTTGTGCGATGAGGCACCATTGCAAGGTGGTGTTTTTATTGCCTAAGAACGAACAACATTCGTCAATGCTCCAACTGATAGAGCAATGGTCTATCATCATGTCTTGTCCGTCCATTCCTCCGAATCCATCCCATCCGTCAGCACCGTCAACCTTGACGTTGACATTGCCCAAACGAAAACGCATATAACGTACGATGACGTTGTTGCCACTTACGTTCACAGGATAGTCTGCCACGCAAATGCCATCACCAGGGGCTGATTGTCCTGCAACGGTCGTATTAGATGGAATAGACAAGCCCGATTTGAGATGAATGGTTCCCGAAACGTCGAATACGATGATTTTTGCACCTTTCTGACCAAGTGCCCATCGTAGCGAACCTGTACCAGAGTCGTTGAGATTGGTAACGTGATATACTTTTCCTCCACGTCCTCCCGTGGCGTATCTGCCAAATCCTTCTGCACCAGGAAATGCAGGCAGTTTCTCCTTTTCTTCCGCAATGGTTGGCATAGACAGTAATAAAGCCATTATGAGCATCAAAATCCTGTTCATCTTCTTGTCGAATGTTGCTTTCATATTTCTTTCAATCAATTATAAGTAGTTTTCGTTGCAAAATTACGAAAAATCGAGAGCAATACAAAAGAAAAAGAAATTTTTTTCTTTTTATTGCAAAGTGCCCCTAATTTCGAAGTAGTCGGATTACGAAAAACCCCATCAGCATGATGATTGCCGATGGGGTTTTTGTTGGTTAAAAAGTTGTTTCTAAAAAAAACAACTGCTTTTTATTTCATGATGAATTTCTTACCATTCTGGATGAAGATGCCCTTATTGGCATTGTTCACCTTGATACCCATGAGGTTATAGATGGCACCATCATTCTCCTCTGCGTTCTTCACTACGGTAATGCCGTCTGTGTTGGTAGCGGTAATCATCACGTTACCGGCATACTCAAACATGGTAGCACTTGCGGTGTCAATATCGCCGGCAGCAGTATTCGTAACATAGAGGTCTTCACCCGTGGTGTCGCCAATGATACGAACGTAAACCACTTCCTGGTTGTTTGCCTCTGCGGGCAGTGTGCCTACCAATTCGCTCCATCCATAGAGTTGTCCTGCAGTTCCGTTGAAGTCTGCCTCACGAGCGGTCAGTTCCACACTTGCAAAGTTGGTCCATGTGGTTCCTTCGAGCGACCAGTCTGCCAATTGCTTCTTGTAACCGAAGTTGTCGGTTCCTACGAATGCAGAGAACTTGATGTCGCTCAGATCCTTGGCAGGAATCGTGAAGATGAAGTAGTCGGGCTTGCCTGCGGCACGAGCACCTGCTGAACTCTTACGAGAGATGATAGACATCTGGTCTGCGGCAGCATCCTCACCGAACTTCACGGCACGGTAGTTGAAGCGGTTTTCTGAACCATCTACTGGTTGGTAAGCATCGCCCACGCCAGTCACGTTTCCATCAGCGTCTGTTACGTTAGGTACAATCATCTGCGATACGGTAGCTTGGTAGCCTTCCGCATAGATGTCTGCAGCGTAAGAAACGAGCTTGTTCTGTCCTTCGCTTGGAGTGGTGGGGAAGGTGAATGCTGATACGAGACCAGAGGTTGCATCCTCATAGATGGCGGTCAGGTCAACAGCTCCGTCCAATGTTACGGTACGTGGGTTGTCCATGTTTCCGTCGCTCCATCCCTTGAACGTATTGAATGTGCGATACTTAGAGTTGTGGTCGTTTACGGTGATGGTCACCACGTCGCCAGCCTCATAGTTCTCCTTCATGGGAGATACGGTATAGTCGATGTATTGAGGACCTTCCACCTTCACGCTCAAGGAAGCCTTCACTGGGAACTTGTCCACGTACATGATGCTGGGACCGATGTTTTGTGCATAGAGTGCATGACTCTTCTCCAAACGGAAGTCGGTGGAGTGTGCATCGTAGAAGTCGCTCCAGTTCAAACCGGCAGTAGCCATGTCGATACGTCCCTCTGTGGGATCCTCACCGGCAGCCTCTGAACCAGCAGGACCATAGAGCCATGTACGGTTGCCTTCCTCGTCCTTGTTGTTTCCAGCTGACCAAGCAGCATAGCCTTCAACCACGTTGTTGGCAGCAAATACCAAACCACCCGTACAACCTAAAATCTTCGACTCTTCGGCTGCGGTGAGCTTGATGCTTCCCTTCTGTGATACATTACCCCATGCTGTATAGTCCACGTCCAACTCTGGTGTGAGGATGATGTTGTTGTTGATTTGGTAGTCAGCCATGTAACCGAGGAATCCGCCTACGTCAATCATGCTGAACGTACCGTTTGCCTCGTTGCCGTCAAAGCCTACCCATGTACCCTTTGAAGCCACCACGAGGTTGTTCTCAAACGTCACGTGTACTTCCTTTCCCGTGGGCTTGCAATAGTTCCAGGTAAGGATTTGCTTAGAGTAGGGGATGTTGTAGAACATGTTGTTCCTGAAGGTCACCTCGTCAGTCTGTGTTGCCAAATATACAAGTGGCCAGTTGTTGCCTGATGTGATGTCCATGTCATGCACCTTGCAACCCTCCATCACGAATCTGTTCAGCGTGTTGTCTGAGTTGTAAACGCCGTCAGTCTGTGCGGGTACGGTACGGATGATAGAACGTGGGATGTTCGTCAGATGGCAGTTGCGGAACACGATTGAATCAGCGTGGCAGTCGTTCTTGTTCCAATAGACAATCTGTCCTGAAGAAGCCAAGTTACCAGCACGGTACTCAAACGACACATTCTCCACCACCAACGAGAAGTGGCTGCCTGTCTGCTGTGATGCCATGTTCAGACCTAATGGTACGTGAGGCAGGTTGTCGATGTCTGTTTGGTTACTGGTGATGATGATGGTACCGTCTGCGCAAGCCGTAGCCTCTGGTGTGAAGTTACCCACGTTCAGCGTGAAGTCGCTGGTGGCTTGTGCATAAGTGCCATCTTCGTTCTTGCCGCTGGCAATGATAATCTTCGTCACGCTGCCCGGTGTGCCGGGGTGTGAGTTAAATGCAGTAGTAAACTCTGCCTTCGTGGTTACGTAAACCTCTGTTTCTTGAGCAAGCACGTTGGCTGAGCACAACATGGATGCTGCCATTAAAAGCGTAAATCTTTTTTTCATACGTAGTTTGTTAATAAATAAATTAAATATTGCAATATCTTTTGCAAAGATAGTAATTTCTCGTTTATTGACGAAAATTATTGAAAGAAAAAATGTATTTGATGGTTGATATTAACATTTTAAATTCAAATCATGCTCATTTTCTCGATGGATATACCTAAAATAGATTAACACGATTTTTTAAGTTAGGTTGAAAATACTCTGAAAAGTTTCGTAATTTTTAGGTATTGCTCAATTAGAGAAATCCATTTACCTTTGCATCCGGCAAAATCAAGTACTTCCCTTGCCAACATGATGAATTAAACGGATTATGGAAATCAACCATTTATCAACATTAATAAATTAAACAAAAGAATGAAAAAAACAGTAATGATGATGTTTGCCGCCATGTTCGCTTTGAACGTATTGGCAGACAATGTGAAGTTTAAAGTGAGTAATATGCACTGCCAGAACTGTGCCAAACGCGTAGAGAAAGCCCTAAAGGCAAATGAGGCTGTCAGTGAAGTGAAGGTTAATCTTGAGAGCAAGGCAGTATGTGTAAGCTATGATGCGGCTAAAACCAATGTGGAAGCTATCCAGAAGGCTCTGACCGATGCCAAGTTCCAAGCAGAAGTGGCAAAACAGTGTGACAAGGCTGAAGGCTGCAAGCATGAGGGCAAGGCAGGTGAGCATAAATGTAAACACGAAGGACAGCAGGCAGGTGAACACAAATGCGGTGCCGATGGTTGTGGTCACGAAAAGAATACCCAAGAATAATGTATAAGCAATGGTCAAGATGAAACATTTGTTTAAGATTCAATTGGCAGTTCTCGTCAGTCTGTTGCTGTTTACCTCATGCTCTGATGACGAAGCTGAAAGAAAGATTGATGTGAAATTCAATGCCATCCCCAAGGTGGCAGGTGCGCTTGATGCTTCAGCTTTGTCAGGTACATTGGTACAATTTACCGAAGTAAGAAACCAAGATACAAAGAGTTTCCCTCTCGATGCCAATGGTTCTGTAATCGCCTCGCTTCCGATGGGTGTCTATAACATTGCCATCGAGAAGAATCTTGTCAATGCTCAAGGTGAGGAGGTGGTCATCTCGCTCCGTATGGAAAATGTGAACATTAATATGGCAGGTCAAGTAATTGAGGGTTATGTCAATTCCTTGCCCGCCAGTGCCTTGGGAAAAGACTTTATATTCAGTGAAGTGTTCTTTAACGGCGAAACCAATTCTGGGCGCATGATGCACCCCGACCAGTATATCGTATTGTTCAATCCTACGGAAGACATCCTCTATGTCGATGGTGTAAGCATTGCTGTTACCATGCACCTTTCTTGGCAGAACAAACAACTGTGGTACGATAGGTATTATCCTGACCAGGTGCCCATCGGTGGTTTCATCACCATTCCTGGATCGGGCAAAGATCATCCAGTTTCGCCCGGCGAGAAGCTTGTGATAGCCTTCACCGCTATCAACCACTCTGAGGTGGTGAACGGAGAGATCGCTTATGACCATGCCGTTGATTTGAGCGGTGCTGACTATGAGGTTTACTATGGTCCTAATTCTAATGATGTGGACAATCCCAGTGTTCCCAACGTGCTTGTCACAGAGAATGGCGATTCCTACGGTTTCTTCTTCCAGCCTCGTGGCTACGTGTCGCCTGTGATGTTCCGCTTGGAAAACGGCTTGCAATCAACCATCGATGCATTCGTCAACAGCCACACCACGCTCTCGAAGACTGAGGTGGCTGCCACTGAGACTACACCTGCTGGTGAGATTGACATCCATGTGCTGGCTGTAGAGACCGACAAGATCATTGATGGTATTCAGACCAGCGACGTGCCACAGGATGTGAAGACACGTGTGGTTCCTGAAACAATAGACCGTGGTAAGTTCCTCGTAAACGGCTGTCACCGTCAGGAGCTTTGTATCCGTAAGGAAATCAAGGTGGGCGACAAGACTTTCTATCAAGACACCAACAACAGCAGTGAGGATATGCAGGATGTTAACGAACGCAAGGCAGCAGGGCTTATCCAGACCGCATTCCCCGTTGGCTGGCGTAATAAATAAACAATAATGTATCTCACACGAAACAAGAAGACATACTTTCTTACATTCACCTTGCTGTGCATGGCTGCTGTCTCGTTCGGACAGACCTGCACGGTGAAAGGTGTGGTTACCACTGATCACGATGGCGAGGCAGCAAGCTTCGCCATCGTTAGTATCCAAAACCAGGAGTTACGGACTCTCTGCGACATCAACGGTCATTTTGAGTTGCGTGAAGTGCCAGTCGGCATTCATACGATAGAGGTGGAGTGTCTTGGCTATGCTAATCTGAAGTACCCGTTCACGGCAAGTAAAGACTGTCTGTTGTCTCTGCAACTACGCAGCAGCAGCTTTGCATTGCCCGAGTTTGAGGTGATGGCGAAGAAAAGCCGTAAGGGCAAGGTTGTCATCGACGAGGCAGCCTTAGAGTACATTCAACCCACATCCTTGGCAGATGTGATGTTGCTCTTGCCAGGCAGTGTCTATAAGGAAAACAATCTGACACAGTTCTCGCAGATTGGTAGTAGGCAGGTGGGTACTGATGCGAACACGTCGCTTGGCGTAGGTATCATCACCGACGGTGCACCAATGACTAACGACGGCATCCGCTCACAATTAGTGGGTATCACCGAGGGTAGTGGCAGTTATGACAGCGAGGTACGCAGCCGAACAGGCATCAATCAGGGTACTGATATGCGGTATATCTCGACAGACCACATCCAAAGCGTTGAGTTTACCAGAGGCATCTCTTCTGCCCGATACGGCAATTTGTCGAGTGGCATGATCAGTATCTCCTCTAAGCATGGCGTTACACCGTTGCGCATCCGCCTCAAGGCAGACCTGAAGAATAAGCTCATCTATGCTGGCAAGGGATTCCGACTCGGTGAAAAGGCGGGTACGCTCCATGCTGGCATTGACTATCTGCACTCCATCGACGATATACGAGAGGAGATGGATAAGTTTTCCCGAATCACTGGTCAGTTCTATTATAATAATAAGGTGAAGGTGGGCAGCTATAGTCTCAATCTCGATGCGCGTCTGAGCCAGACCATCACTGCCAGTAAGATGAAAAAGGACGAGCTGACTTACGAGTACGACGAGACTTATAAGGCTGACTATGCTCGTACTGCCCTGATGATGAAAGCTGGACTGACGTTGGGAAAGACGTGGTTAGACCAACTGGAGATGACTCTCTCTGCCGACTATACTCACGACAAGATCACTCGTCACCGTATGGTTCTTTCTGGATCAGGACCTATGAACTTGCCTTTGGCATACGAGGAAGGTGAGCATGAGGGCATCTACCTGCCACAGAAGTACTACAGCGACTTCTACATTGACAATCAACCCGTGAATATCTACGCACAGCTTCATGCAAACTCTCGACTGCCGTTGTTTCGTAACACGATGCTTAACCTACAGTACGGTGCCGAATACACCAACGTGAAGAACCACGGTGCCGGCGCGGTTATCGAAGACGAGACGCGTCCGCCGTTCCCATACGACAATTCGTATATGCGCCCACGTCCCAACTATGCCATTCCTGCTCTGGGGACAGTTGCTGGGTATGCTCAGGCTGATTTCATCTATGATGACGGACAGCGAAATATCCTCCAGCTATCAATAGGTGGCAGAACCTCGATGTTGCTGAATCTACCCTCTGACTATTATCTTCACAATCGTCTGCTGGGTGACCCGCGCATCAATCTCTCCTATACCGTAGGCAAGAAACTGAAGAATACCTTCCGCATGGGATTCGGTACCGAGAGCAAGACACCTACACTCGACTACCTCTATCCCGAGAAACTCTATAAAGACTTCTATATGCTCAATGCCTATACCGTGAATCCCCAATACCGACACTTGATTACCTATACCAATATATACGACGTGGCAAACAGTGAACTGAAGGCAAACAAGAACAGGAAAATGGAGGCAGGATGGGACCTTGACTACCACGGACTGAGTATCTCGCTGACGGCTTTCTATGAGCAGTCGGAGGATGGCTTTGAATACTTCACGCAGTACCATCCGCTCACCTACGACCTCTATACAACGCTGAAGCCTGGCGTGAGTATTGAAGGACGTACTCCTCAGAAGAGCGACTATATCCAAGAGCAGTACAGCATCTTCACCACTTCACAACGGGTGATGAATTCTAGCAAGGTCACCAAACGAGGCATTGAATACAGACTCATCTTCCCGAAGATTAAACCGCTGATGACGACGGTGGAAATCAACGGAGCCTATTATCAAACCGACTATGCTTCGTCGCTGCCGCTCTATGTCTATCCTGCCGTGAAAATCGGGGGCAAGGAGTATCCTTATGTCTGCATCTACGACAATGATGCGCGTAACCAATACCGTAGGCTGAACGCTAACATTTGGCTGAACACCCACATCCCTCGGTTTAAGCTCTTTCTCACCAACTTCTTCCAGATTGTGTGGCTCAATACCTCACAATACAAGGACAACCATGACTATATCCCGACAGAGTATATCGACTTGCAGGGCAACCGTCTGCCCGTGGATGATTATGTCAGAAACCAAATTGTTGCTGATGACGGTACGTTTCGCTACTTCCGTCGTACCATCCTGCCTGTAAAGTATGCACGTAACAATAAACCTGTATCTCTGTTGTGGAACATCAAGGCTACCAAAGAATTTAAAAAGGGTACCAAACTGTCGTTCTTTGTCAACGGTCTGCTCGACATCAGCCCTAAGTATCTCTCTGGCAGCAAGATTACCCAAAGAGAATGGCACGACCCTTATTTTGGACTGGAACTTTATTTTAATTTTGATTTATAATGCATAAACCTCACACATTTATATTAGTTCTTGCTCTTGCATGGTGCTGTAGGGTACCTGCACAACAGTCTCTCACCCCTCATCTCTCATCTCTCTTGCCTCTCTCACCATCTGAGGAGCGTTACCATACCGTCAATGCCGACTTGTCTCTTAAAAGCACAGCCGTTCTCTATGCCAACCCTGTGTTCACGCATTGGCGCAGCCAAAATGATACAACGTCGCACCATCGAACGGCTATTGTCTATGCTGGAGTAGGGGGCGGTGACGCAAAGGGTGATTTCATTCCATACGAGGGCAATGGAGCCACCGACTATCGCGTCGGTGCATACGGTGAATATACCACTCTCCGTAGCGGTACGCTCTCCGGTAACATTCAATATGCTCAGGGCAAGCACCGCAATATCGGATGGAGTGGCACACGCCTACCAGAGTTGTATGCACCTTATTTCTCCACCGATTCATGTGGAGGCGATTTCAAGTTTGAAAGTTATTTTGCCGAAGGCAACTATGGCTTTTCGCTCCAGAGATGGACGCTGGGCGTGAAAGGTTCCTTCTATGGCGAGCAGGCTTATCGCCTCACAGACCCGCGTGCCCTCAACAACACCACGTGGCTGCGGTTCAATGCAGGGGCGGCTCACGAAATGGGGAGTCATCTGCTGATGCTCGATGTAGGCTACGGGCGTAATAAACAACACATGCAACTGCGTTATTGGCGACCTGGACAGCAAGACCGTTTCTTTGTCTGTTATGGCTTCGGACTCTACGACACCCGACAGAGCGGTGTCTCCTTCGGCAAGTCTCGTATGTATTACATCGACGAGTACAACGCTCGTCTGCAATACCTGTCACCGCAAGACGAGCCCCTGCGCTTACATGCCTCTTTATCGTATGCCTACGACCACATGAAGACTGAGGAGAGCGACATCTATAACCTTTATGAGTCTCGTTCCCACCATTTCTGTCCGATGCTTTGCCTAACCTACGCACACCAGTCTCACTGGCTGTTCCACTTGTTGACAGAGGCAGACATCAATAGGCGTAGAGGATATGAGAATATCATCGAGGAATACCTGATCGACAAGGAAAACAACATCTACGACTTCCGCACCATCGACACTCGCCAAAACTATAGCCGAAGCACTGACCGTATGAGGATTGCTCTCATTGCTGCACGACAGATGGGCAGTGTGCAACTGGCTCTGCAAGGGGGCTTCACCGCCTCGCACTATGAGGAGAAATACACCGCAGGAGATTATCGCGTCAGTGTGAAGAAACTCACTCCTCATGCTAAGGCATCTGTGGAGTGGGCGGGGCGTGCTGATGGAATTGCCTTGAGCTTGCTCTATGCCCATCAGGGTGTAGGCAACCATGTATATGATGTCTATATGCAGAATCAGCAGATTGCCCATCTTGACTTTCAGCAAACCTTTGCACCCTATGCGTTCCGCTGTGCCAACCTTCACTATGCTCTCGCCAACCTCACATGGCAGCACCATTTCAAGAAGGTGTCCGTAGGCATGAGTGCCAAGTTCTATCTTGCCCAAGGAGAACGCTTACAGGATGTTAGCTACACGGGTACCATAGGCTTCCCCTCTACAGCACCCATGATCTCACCTGAACCCGACAAACACAGGGAACGTTGGTGCAACATTACCGCATCCATCACATTTTAAACAATCACAAAACATATATCTCTCACCTCTCACCTCTAATCTCCTGCTTCTTGCTTCTAACATTCTTGCTTCTAACTTTGTCCTATAAATTCTGAATTTACCCCCTAAAATACGGGCATTTTTTCAAACGAGTTGATACCTGATGGAAAAAATGCCCGTATTTTGATGTTTTGTTAAAATGCTCATTATCAGTGATTTGTGAATTTATGGCATTTGCAAACAGAGTGAAAATCCTTGTTTTTGTCCTCAAAAAGCCACTTTTTGAGCTTTCGTAACATATATCATTAGCACTCGTAACACATATAGTTACGCTCATAACTCATATAGTTATGCTCGTAACATGCTATGTTACGATGAAAAACACAGCTTTTCAACCGTTTTAATCCATTTCTTCGCTTTCCCAATTCTATTTCGCAAGAAAATCCGAACAAAATTATGTTCGGATAATTGACAATGGATAATTCGCAATTCACAATTCATAATTCATAATTGACAATTCATAATTGATAAGACGGAAATACGATGACTTTTCCAATTTATCGTGTACGGTTGAATATGTCCGAAACGAAAAATATTCCTCCTAAAGCACTGAATTTCCCAAATTTTATGTTTATCTTTGCCATGTCATCAATGATTTCACATTGGAATTTAGGTTAAAAAATAATTATCTATCAATTATGTACAACAAATATACACCAGAGAGAATAACGGAATTGAAGGCGAATGAGATTTTCGTCTTCGGCAGTAACCTTGCCGGTGCTCATGGCGGTGGTGCTGCACGACTTGCCTACAACCGATTTGGCGCAGTGTGGGGGCAGGGTGTTGGCTTGCAAGGACAGAGTTATGCTATACCAACGATGCAAGGCGGTGTGGAAACCATCAAACCCTACGTGGATGAGTTCTATCACTTTGCCTTGAAGCACCCCGAGTATAAATTCTTGGTAACACGCATTGGCTGTGGAATTGCTGGATTTACACCAGAAGAAATCGCTCCACTTTTCATCAATGCCATTGAACTCAACAATGTAGTCCTGCCTAAAGACTTTGTGGAAGTGATTTTAGACCTATAGCTCCTTTTGCAGGGGTTCACGCTTCGCTTCACCCCCTGCCTGTGATCTGTCGCACTTTCTTTAACTTTGCAGTCTGTAATAAGAGTCCTCAATAACAGTGCTCTGTGGGGTTAAATCATATCTCTCACGCCTCACCCCTCTTTCTCTCACTTCTAATCTTCTGTTTCCTAAAAAAAGAAGCCATCGGTTACTTGCATAGTGACCGATGGCTTCTTTGATTGATTCTATGGGAATTAGTCTTTCAAATCCCACTGTATGAAGTATCCGTTGCCGCTGATGCTGCTGCGAACCTTCTGCTGAGCGGAAGAGGTGGTGTATTTGGGCGCAATACGCTTAATGACACTGTCGCGCGCAGCAGTCTGGTCGCCACGGCCACCGTTGCTATAGCGCTCTGCCATCTTGCAGAGATAGCTGTACGACTTGCCCTCGGCAACGTACTCCTTCAGGTGCTCGTCGGCAATCGCCCAGTCGTATATCTGCTTGCGCTCAGCTTCTGTGAGAGAATAGCCTGGGTCGGTGGGCTTGGGCAACTCGTATGTCTTGCCACGGGCTGCTCCCACGATACCGGCATTGGTATTTCCACCACTGTTGGGAAGGGGATTGAAGCCGTTGGAAGGCAGCCATGACAAGTAATAAGGCGACCAGCCTTCGGGCAAGGCAAAGTTCTCTTTGCCGTGGTTGGGGAAGCGGTTGGTCATACCGTTGTTGAGAATGGTCTCTGCCTGATCCCAGTTTCCGAGGTGGTTTTCTGCCTCCGCCAACAGGAAGTGTAGGTCATGGCCACGGAACGTGATGACGATGGGCTGTATCTCGAAGATGTTCTCACGAAGGTACTTGAATTTGTGCAAGGTACGGTCGTAATAATAATAGTACTTCGACAGACAGTCTTTACCGCCCAACTTATGGGTAACGAAGCCCTGTTCAGGACCGCGGATGTCGGACGTGGCATAGATACCCTGACCGTATTGTGACGGGCGCAGGTAATAGGAGTCTGACGACGGATATTCGGGACAGAAATACTGTACGAGGTGGTTGCGCTGACGATTGGTGTAATCGTACATGATGCCACTAATGAAATGGTACTTGTTGGTATTGCTGTTTACCTCTTCGTTGGCAAAGATGGAAAAATAGGGGAAATACTGATCACGAATACCCGAACCGAAGTCGAGCGAGCACTGGAGAATACTCTGCTGATAGTTCCAGTCGGCTGTGGAGCCGTTGGGGTCTGTGCCGAAGTCGATACCAGGCAAGGGAAGTCCTTGGTAAGAGGTGGATGAGGCGCTGGCTGCCGTGTGGTAATAATACATGCACTTGAGGAGCGCGTCACGAATCCATAGCCAGTCAGCCTGTGCAGCCTCTTCGCTCTCGTAGTTGCATCTCCATGATACCAACTCGGCACGCAGGAGGATGTATGGAGGCGTGAGGTATTGCCAGCGGATGTTGGCACTGCGGTTTTGTGTCTCCGCATCTAACCATTCATACCATTTCATGTCAAGGTCGGCACTGACGTGCAATCCGTCGATGTCGATGCCCTTGTCGAGCAAGGAGATACACTTCTCAGTGAGTTGTTGCATATCGCACTTGGTAAACACGTTGGTGTCAGAGAGGTCTTTCATGTCGGTCAACGGATCATCAAACCAATAAGCCTGTCCATAGATCTTTCCCAACATCCAGTATGCCCATACCTTGATACGAATGGCAGAAGAGATGAGTTGTGAGAAGTGGGCTTCCACGGTCTCGCTCATACCTCCCACCTTGTGGTGGTACTCAGTCATCTTGGCGAAATAGTCGTTGCAGGCAATGATGACCGCATAATAACAAGTAGGGTCAGCAAACTCGTTACCATTGGTGGGGTCGTAGTTGTAGATAGCCTTCAGCGCGTCGGGTGCATTGTCGGTCACTTCGAGGAAGTTGCTCCTCGTGTCGGTGAGCCAGATGGCTTGGTCGCCAGCCTCTTGCATCCTGTTCATGATGCCCAACATTCCTTTGTATATCTCGTCTTCCTTGTCAATATACTCATCGTCGTTGATGATGTTTCCTGGGTTGGTGTCGAGCAAGTCGTTGCACGAGGTGAAACCACAGACGAGGCAGAATGCGCAGATAAATAGATATATTCTTTTCATAATTGATACTTTCTCGTTCGTGTTAATATTAGAAGTTGAGGTTGAAGCCCATCTTCAAGGTGACGGGCAGAGCCACTTTGGCATAGTCGAAACCACGCATTCTCTCATCGTAGGAATAGGCAAACTCTGGGTCGCCACCCAAATACTTGGTGATGGAGAAGAGGTTTTCGGCTGAGATGAACACATGACCGGAGCGAACGAACGACAGGAACTTGTTGAAATGGTACGTCAGACGTACGGAACGGAGCTTGAGGTTGTCACCGTTCTCTATCCAACGGTCGCTGAAATCGTTGTTGCGCATGGGATCGCCGTAGTTGGCACGAGGCAGAGAGGCTGTCTGTCCCTCAACCTGCCAACGGTCGAGCACAGCGGTAGATTGATTATAGAAGGTTTCCATAGACTCTACCTGTCTGCGTGTGGCATTGTAAAGGTGTGCGCCAAGGGTGTAGCCGAAGTTGGCATCGAGTGTGAATGCCTTGTAACGCAACATGAGGTTGATGCCACCAAAAGCGGAAGGCATGGTGCTGCCGAGGGTGGTCTTGTCGTACTCGTTGATGACACCGTCTGGTGTACCGTTGGGACCGCTGATGTCAATAAACCGCACGTCACCAGCCTGGAACGCCTTGCCATTGCCGTTTACCAAACCGTCGGCTTGTGCGTCGGCAGAAGTGGCATAGATGCCGTTGGTCTTGTATCCGTAGAACTGATAGGGCTTCTGGTCAACAGCCATGAGTACCTGAGCATCGTCATTGTTGTAACCTGTGTAATTGATGATGCTCTGCTTGTCGCCACCCAAAGACTTCACCGTGTTTTTCATCGTGCTGATGTTGGCAGCAATCACGAGGTCGAAATCTTGTGTATGGATGGGGTTAGCACGGAACGATACTTCCAATCCCTTGCCCGAAATCTTTCCCGTGTTGTCGTAGAACACCTTTGAGCCATAAACGGATGAGATGTCACGACTTAACAGCAAGTCGTATGACTCGTTGATGAAGGCATTGATGCCGAGGTCGAGCTTGTGGTGGAACAACGATGTTTCAATACCGAAATCCAATTGACGTTTCTTTTCCCACGTGAGCTTCCTATTGGGAACGTTGGAACGCAGGATTGAGCCAATGTTGAAGAAGTTGTTGCTCACGTAATAGCTCTTGCCGTAGTTGCTGGAGAAACGACTGTTACCCGAAAGGCTTGCCTCGATGGAGACGTTCAACTTGTCGAACATATTGGGGAGGATGCCCATGTTGGCTACCATGAGCGTGGCACCAGCCGATGGGAAGAAGCCCATGCGCGACGCATCAGCTCCCGTGACACTACTACCGTCAACCACGAGATTGGCGGTTCCCTTGAAAATCTTGTTCCAGATATAGTCACCGTGGAAGGTGAAACTCAGGTGGTTCCAATCAACATTGTCGCCAGTGGTGAGTTTCTCGCTATTGGTGTTGCCCAAGGTCTTGTAATAGTCGTTAGGAGTATTGAAGCCTTCCGACATGTCGTACTCTAAGCTTCTGGTGATGAGACGGGCTTGGGCAATTCCGTTGAACTCATGAATCTTGTTGAATATCCTACTGTAGTTGGCTCCTAACTGGTAGGTGTTTACGTGCTGCCTGATGACACCCTCTGCCACCTTGTTCTCGCCAATGCCATATACCTGTGGCATGATGGAGTGGTGGGTAACGCCAGGGATGAACATGGTCTCCTCGGTGTAGTTGTAATAGAGGTTGACCAATGCGGAAAGCTTCAGGTAGTCGTTCCACTTGTAGTTAAGCCCCACGCCGGCATTGGCATCATAGATCTTATCGCCACTCTCCACCGTGTTGACAATAGCCAATGGGTTGCTCACGTTGTCGTATGGCTTGGTGGGGATGTTATTGGTGTTCCATGCATCATAGCGAGCCCAATTGGAAAGCAACGACCCATCGTCTTGCTTGGCATACGGACTGATGAGAGGCATGGCGTGATAAGCAGCCAAGATAGGATTGGTCTGCATCTGCATACCCATGTTTTGAAGGTCGCTGGTGATATAAGCCAACCCCACGTTGGCGGTGATGTCAACCTTACGGCTCACCATCACGTCGGAGCTGATGAGGGTGTGGTAACGATTGGTTTGTGTACCCTTGATGGTACCACCGTTCTTGGTGTAGCCAAACGAGATGTTGTATTTGGCAATGGCATCACCACCCTCTACACGGAACACGTTTTCTGTCATGAACCCGTTGCGCTGGATGTCTTTCATCCAGTTGGTATTCTCGTTGAAGAGGTGTGAGTAGATGTTGGAATTGTTTTGCAAGAACGGATAGTCTTCCGTGAGAGCCGTCATGGATGGGTAAGCCGTCATTCCCAGGTCGGTGAGGTAGCTACGGTATTGCGTAGAGTTCATCATAGGGATAGACGTATTCTTGAAGTTGATTCCGTATTGCCCACTGAAAGAGATACGAGTGTCGAGGTTGTCGCTGGTAGCTTGCTGGGTCTCGATCATGATTACTCCGTTAGAACCCAATGAGCCATACATGGCAGCGTCGGCTCCCTTCAGTACGGTGATGTTGCGAATGTCTTTGGGCGAGTAGGCGAAAAGAAGGTCACGACTATAGCCATTGACCACGTCAGACACACCTTGGTTGCCTAAGTAAGGCACACCGTTGATGACGATGAGAGGATTGTTCTCGGCTACGAAAGAGTGAATGCCTCGTAAGTTCATGTAAGTGCCTTCACCTGGCATTCCACTTTTCTCGATGACCTGCAATCCTGTCACTCCGTCACGGGTGGCTGCCCCGATAGACAACTTATCGCTGAAATCTTTGTTCTCGATACCCGTAGTGGCTCCCGACTTTGCGTCGCTGGGCAGGATGGCATACTCCGTGGAAACCTTGCCATTGTAAAGACGCTCGTTCTCTGGTGTAAGCGTAATGACAAATCCCGAATCGTTTTGCTTCTTTGCCAGTAACCTCAGAGGCAGGGAGCGTTCGTAAAAGCCTTCTGCCTTGATGCTGACAAGCGCTTCACGGTTTTGGGCATTCAGCTCAAAGAAGCCACTCTTGTCTGTCAAGGTAGAGGTGCTGTCGCCGACAATGGAGATGATAGCCCCACTCACGGGCTGCCCATTGGTAGCCTTGATCTGTGACCTTACCTTGGTGGCTTGTGCATGTACAGATGCAGCCATGCTGCAAGCTGCAAGAAATATAAATAGTTTTTTCATTGTTCGCATGAATATTAGTAGTTGTTATGAGTTGGACGCAAGCACCAATGGTACATCATGAGTTGATTCTTGTCGTTCTTGGTTCTGCCCGATCCTTCTGTGTAGAGATAACCGATGTCGGGAGAGTCGATCGTGATGTGGAAGTTGCCGTTTTGCTTGAGATTGACAATACCCATCGTATATCCATCGGTGTCGTAGGCACTGGCATTCTCGTTGATTTCTATCCAGTCGGCAGGGTCGTAGCCTTCTGGGTAGGCAGCTTTCCATATTCCCGTATTGGGAATGTCGGATGCTCCGGAACGGTCGAAGTGGTAATTGGCTCCATGTGCGTTCATCGCCATGTTTTTCACGATTAAAGAGTCGTTGAACTTGATGCTCAACGTGTAAGCCAAGCTATGCACGAATCCCATCCTGAGGTAATACTCGCCGGCGGGGAGGTTGCACTCCTGTACTCCGATGATGTTGCCGCGACCGTCGTACATGGAAGTGAGACCATCGAAGTCAACTCCGCAATGCAGGGAGTCGGCAATTGCGTCAGAAGTAGGAATAGCGGTCAGCACATGATAGTAAATCGTGGGGAGCGTGGCAGAAAGGAAGAACTCTCCTTGTGCGTCGTTGACAATCATCGGTGCGGTGAGGTTGCTCCAACGGAAATACTGCTCTTGCTCCTTGCTGGTCATGCTGTTCCAAAGCTCATAGAACCGAGACTTGATGCGATAGATGATGACGTGGTTGGGAATCTTCAGGTTGGTGCAGTAATAAGCTGCTCCGTTACTGAGGTTCACGCGAGAAGCGACGTTCACCGTCTGCACGCTGGGTCTCCACCATGCGGCTTCCTCTTCCTTATAAGTAGTCTCGTCAGCTTGACGGTCAATGATCATCTTGTATCCACCAGCCGTTTGGAAGTCTTGCGCATTGGCTTGTACGTCCTTGTCTTGCAATTCCCTGTCGGCAAAGCAAGCCTTCACAATCCATTGCTCAAACTTCTCACGGTCAGCATCGGTAGCCTCACGGTTCAACCAGGCTGGAATACTGTCTAAGGCATTCTTGAGGGCATTGTCAATCTGCTCGTTGGTGGGAATGAACATGGTTGTGAGGTAACTCTCCGAACGCATGTTCCACTTGTCTATACCATCGGCAGTGTAGCGGTCCATCAAGGAGTTGCGTATCACGAAAACGGAGTCGTAAACGGTCATACCAGCTTCGTTGACTCCAATGGGAGCACTATGCTCACGGTCAAAGAAATTCTCCTCGTATTTCGCTACCAACTCCCTGAAACGTGAATACTCTGCACCCAAGGAATTGAGGTATTCGTACACCGAACTGCGGATGGGCATTACACCGTTGATATAATAGATGTAGCCGTTGGTGGTCTTCACCACTTTGCTGATGGCGTATTCGTCGAAGCGAGCATTGCTGCCCTCTCCATAGATCCATACGTTCTTGCCAGAACGGGTGAGAATGCCCAATCCCTCGGTCAAGGCGTTGGGAGCAACAGCCATGTCTGCCACGGAGTAACGGGCAAATGCCTTGCGGTTGATGTTGCTGGCTGCTGTAGAGAACACATTGTTGTCGCAGACGATGAAGGTGTAGTTCTTGTCGCTGAACACACTATCGTAAATGCCTGCCTCTTGCAGCAACGATGAGAACTGGCTCACGTCAGCCGTATTTTTCATATAGCTCACGATGTCACCGTTGTATATGCTGATCATGTCTGTGCTGACACCACTATCATCATAATGGTCACCCCAGTCGGAACAAGCCGTGGTCATGGAAGCCACGAGCGCAGTCAGCACAATCAAATAACTGAATTTTTTCATCTTTTATATATTTTAGTCAATGGGAATGAACTCTATGTAATCGTACATCTGGTGATAGAGATTGTTTGTCTTCGCATTAATGTCCATCATCGTTACCTTGAAGTTGTGTGGACTTGACGAGGTAAACTCGATGTTGTCCCACAATGTCAATTCGGTGGAACCGTAAAGAACCCTTGCCCTTGCGGAAATGACATCAGCCAAACCTTTGTAGATATAGAGGTTGGTGGAACGCTCATCCAATTCAAACTTGGTAAGGCTACCCGAAGAGAAGAATGACTGCATGGAAATATCGGCACAATAGTGTAACACCACCTTGTACTTACCTGCAATGATGGAAGGAGTGGTAAACTGAATCCATCCCGCATATCCCAGGTTGAGCATCATGTAGTTGTTCATGTATGTACCGTAGCGTGGGGTGGTCTTGGCTGCTGCCGAAGCCCATTGCTCCTTGATGAATCCCACCACTGGATATTGTGTTACTGACGCACGACTGTCGGTGTTCTTGTACGTGAAAGAGGTCAGCGTTCCATAATCGCCGTTGCGACGTGCCTCAGAGAGATCAACCTTGCGCTCAGCGGTAGTCAGGTCTGATGTGAACAGGTTTCCGAAACCATTTTCAGCACCATAGGCGTTGACGAATGAGATGATGTCTGCGCTGTTGAGCAAGTCCCATCTCACGGTTACAGGCTCTGGATGATAAACGGGCATGATGCCATCAACCTTATGAATCAATCCATTGCGTGTGCTGATGTCGCTTCTCAAAATCTTGATGGTCTTATTGATGGTACGAATGCCGTTTTCCTCATTGGTGATGATGGCTTGTCCAGGCATTTTCGTCTCAAATATCAATGTTTGACCTTCCATCTGGAAACCGTAGAGTTCTTTCGTCTCATACTCTCTCAAGAGGAAATGGTACTGAATGTAGTTGCTTAATGCCTTGTCTCCGTCGGCTTCCTCACCATTGCTGTTGTTGACGAGCCATGTCTTCAGACTATTCACATCGTTAATGCCAGCTTGCTGGTACACATTGTCGGGAACGGCAAAACAGGTGTAATAGTAATTATTAACTACGTAACCACCACCTACCACATACGTTGTGTCGCGTACTTTATTGGCAATGGAATCGTACCCACAATCAGTGATTGCCTGAGAGAAAATGCTGTAGCTATCGTCCATCTTCAACCTCTCGCTGATGCTCTCTGTCAAAGGAGTGATGACTGTTCCCATGCTGTAGATGACACCGTTCGCGCAGTTGATACCTGTAAACTTATCCAACCGTGCTTGGTTGTTGATGAAGATAGAATCTGGTGTATAGATGGTCTCCGTACGTTCCGCGTCATCCACGTTAGTAATGGTCATACCGTATTTCAACGTGAGATATGCGCCGAAGAGATTCTGCGTGGGAATATACGTGCCACTCTCTGCATAGTTGTTGAGTGTGGTTTCAGGAATGGTGGTGTTGGCAATGATGTGAGCCTGAGCCACCGACCTTGCATAATCCTTTGGCAAATCCCTCACGGTAGCCATGTCGCGTTCGGCAATGAAAGCCCTGATGGCAGCGTTGTTGGGGCAGAAAATGGTAGCCTGAGACGACGCATCCTTCAACGCATTGTAGTAATTGGCGTGTTTCAGGAAATCAATCCATAACGTGTAGTCAGAATCCCTTTCCAGCACGTCGATGATTGACATTTCTGATTCCAGGTTGCTGGGTGTTACGAACATCTCGCCCTCGTTGGGGTCTTCGCAGGCGGTCAACATCATGACCAATCCCAATGAAATATATGATAATATCTTTTTCATGTCCATAGTCGTTAGGTGATTATTCATAATAGGGATTTTGTACAAGTAATGGGTTTACCGTGATTTCCTTGTAGTAAACAGGGAGATACCAAGCGTTAGGGTCGCTGAGCACGGAAGTAATCCAAGGCTCACGAGCCTGTTGGTCGTACTTGGTCACATTCTCGATTAAGAAGTCTTTGACGAAGTTGATGGTTCCGGATGGGTCTTTGTAACGTCCCACACGCAGCAGATCGTACCATGCCTTGCCTTCGCCCACCAGTTCCATCAGTCGCTCATAGATAACGTAATCCATTAACGTCTTGAAGTCGATATCGTCAAAATAAACACGTGGCTCCAAGTTGGAACGTATGCGAACCTCATTTACCAAGTTGATGGCTTCGTTGTTGTCAGCATTGTCGGCTCCCATGTGACGCATGAGCAGAGCTTCAGCCTTGAGAAGCATGATGTCAGCCACACGATAGAGGATGAAGTTAGGATCGTAATAAGTGGAAGTGCGTTTGTCTGAGAGCGACGTTCCACCGCAATACTTCCATACATAGCCAGCACGTGCACCAGTATAGGCTGCTGCAGAAGAGCCAACAAAATATCCGCCGAACATCGTCCTTACAGCCATGTCGCCAGCTTCCTCTCCATATTCCAGTAAGATACTGCGATATTCTGAGTTGAAATCCTGTAGCATCTGGTTAGAGAGCTCGTATGCTCGTCCATCGTTGGTGTTGTCGAACAATACGGATAGGTTGTTGGTTTGTGGGGTAGTACCCTGATACTTCTCATGGCTCCATTGCAACTCGTAGATAGACTCGTTGCTGTTGCCAGGATTGAAAATCGTAAACCAACTGCTATGTGTGGCAGTTTTCATGAATCGTGGAGCATCAGCCTCCTTTGCATTGAGAATGAGATTGGCGTAGTTGATGGCTTGGTCAAAGTCGGAGTTCCACATGCACACGTCAGCCATGAGTGCATAGATTGCCCAGATGGTGGCTCGTCCTTTCGTTTCCCATGTGGTGTTAAAGCTGGTCTTGGCAGCTCCTAACTTGATGGCTTCTTCCAAGTCTGACTTGATTTGAGCGATGATGTCAGCCTCTGGCGACTTCGCTACGTTATATGATACGTCGTCAGTCTCAAATGGTTCAGTGAACAAGGGAGCATCTCGCCAGTTGCGAACGATATAGAAATAGGCAAGTGCCCTCAGCCAATAAGCCTCGCAACGGTGAGAGTTCATTTCCTCTTGTGTATATGTGGCATCATTGCTACGAGCCATCTCGCAATTCTTCAACACGAGGTTGGCTGAATTGACGATTTGGTACATGGGCGACCATGTGGTGATATTGGTGGTACTCTTGATTTGGAAGGTCTGAAGGGCAGAGCCGTTCCTGTTGAAGATACATCCCGCACGAAGCTCTCCCCAAGGAATGAGGTAGGTTTCTACGGAATTGCGCAAATACCAATATCCTGCCGTGAGCGTAGCTTCTACGTCAGCTTTTGATGACCAGTAGAGGTCTGTCGGTTCAACGTTTTCTTCGTAAACTTCTAAGTAATCGTTGCAAGACGTGAATCCCAACAACATTACTACCGACATGATGATATATTTTATTTTCTTCATATTCTTAATCGTTTTAATCTCGTTAGAAGTTTAATGTCAAACCTAAAGAAAAACGCCTTGAACGGGGAGTCTGCGAAGAGTCCATTGCCAAGTCGGTAATGCCGCTTGGGAGTGTTACCTCTGGGTCTTGTCCCGTATAACTACTGAAAGTGAAGAGGTCGTAGCCTGTGAGGAACATGCTCACGCTGTTCATGCCAAGGCTCTTGCAGAACTTCTTGGGGAAGCTGTAGCTGAGCGACAGGGTCTTCAAGCGAAGGAACGAGCAGTTTTCCACGAAACGGTCGCTACCTAAATAGTTGAATCCCCATCCCCACAAAGCGCGTGGAATGTCGGTGTCGTCACCCTCGTTGCGCCAACGGCGAAGCACAGCCGTACTCTGGTTGTCTGAGCCACGCATAGACTCTGCGTTCATGCGGGCAGAGTTGATGATCTTCTGTCCTAAGCGGTAGTGCATGAACACGGTCATGGTCAGACTCTTGTATTTCAGTGTAAAACCGCCACCACCACTGATGATGGGGTTGCTGTTGCCCAAGTACACGATGTCGTTCTTGTCAATCTTTCCGTCGTGGTTGATGTCTTCATACTTCGCATCGCCAGGGTAACAAACGTATGTGCCGTTGGTCATCACGATGGGCTTGCCTTGCAAGTCGTACATGATATTTCCCTCAGCATCCTTGCCGTAAGTGTCTTCCGTGTTTTGGTAAACACCCTTGTATCTGTATCCGAAGAACGAACCTACTGCTGTTCCTGCAATGACACGCTTGGCATATTCACCATTGTTAAAGGTGTATTCTTCCGTAGCTTGGTTTTCGGGCAACTCAATGATGGTGTTGATGTTGCGGTTCACGTTCCAGTTGACGGAGAAGTTCCAATCCTTGGTCTTCAATACGTTGTAATCAATACGGAACTCCCATCCCTCGTTTTCCAAGCGACCAGAGTTGAACCAGTTGAGTTTCACCACGCCGCTTGAAGGAGCGTAACCCACGTATGAAGGAACGGAATAGTTTCTCTGTAACAGGTCCTTGGTCTTCTTGCGATAGTAGTCGAAAGTGGCAGTCAACTTACCATCCCACAGGGTGATGTCTGTACCGATGTCAAACTCGGTAGAAGTCTCCCATTTCAACTTGTTCAATTGCATCTTGTTGGCGGTAATGGCACTTGCGTCCATATATGTACCGATAGAAGCGTATGTTCCCACGTAGGGAGAAGTGCCGGAGGGAGCGTTTCCGCTCATACCGTAGCTGGCACGGATTTTCCATTGCGAAAGCCATTCGTTGCTCCATTTCATGAAAGGCTCGTCAGCCACCTGCCAACTGGCTCCAATAGAGGGGAAGAATCCCCAGCGGTTGTCCTTGCCCAATGACGACTTACCCTCATAGTTGGCTGTTCCGTTGATGGTGTAGCGGTCTAAGAAAGTATAAACGATAGAACCGATTCCTGACAGGGTACGACCTTCTGACGTTCCTGAGCCTTGCGAGAGCAATGCACCACCACCCGAACCTGGGTCGGATATGGAGGATGAAGCCACGTTGTAACGCACGGCTGAATAGTTGGAACTACGGTTTTGGGCAGTACGCCACAGAACGGTAGCTGTCAACTGGTGTTTCTTGTCAAGCCACTCGTTGGTGTACATCAACTTGTTCTCGGTCTGCAGCGAGAAGGTATTGGTATAAGCGTCACTTGCTTGGTTGGCGTAGGTATTGTCGGTTGTAACGCCCGTAGCCGTTTGTGGCAAAAACTTATTGGTCTTGTTGGTCGTGAAGCGCATAGACACATATCCACGATAGGTGAGATGTTCCGTTGCGTAATACGATGCACGGACCGTAATCTTCTGTTCCTTGGAGTGCAACTTACTGAAACTCTCGTCTGCCATGATGATGGGGTGGAAGTTCTTGGAGCCAGTGAAAGCACCTTGAAACTCCTCAGCGTTCTGACGGGTAAAGTACGTGCCAGTCATTTCGCCCGTAGCATCATTGATATAGTAAGGACTCTTGTTAGGCATCTTGCGCATAGCTTCCGAACGAACGTTGTCCACCCAAGGAGCGTCTTTCTTCGTATCGGTATAAGAATATTCTGCGTTCACGCGCAACTTCTCGGAGAATTTATAACCAATGTCGAGTGAAGTGGTCAAACGTCCCAAGCCTGTGCCTTTCGTAGTACCGCCTTCATTGGTATAGGCAAGAGAGAAACGATAGGTAGCACGCTCTCCACCTCCCGACATGGCAAATGAGTTGTCGGTGGTGAACGCATTCTTGGTGATGTAGTCGAGCCAATTCACGTTTTGGTTGTATTCGTCGAAGTATCGCCATTCCTGGTTGTAGTTGATTTCGGGCGTATCGAACAAGTATTCCAATAATGCACTTTGTCCTGCTAAGCCACGAGCATTGGCAGAGTTCCAGATAGCATCCTGGATGAATGCCACGTATTCGTTTCCGTTCAGCATCGGCATCGACTTGGGCTCAATCTTCAATGAGTTCTTGGTTGAGAAGGTGAAGTTGGTCTTACCCATTGCACCTTTTTTCTTGGTTATCAACAACACACCGTTGGCTCCAGCCGTACCGTACACGGCGGTAGATGCTGCGTCTTTCAACACCTCAATCGACTCAATATCGTTGGGATTCAAGTTCAACATCTGGGCAAAGTCTTCTTGCGAAGCGGTATTGAAGTCAAACGAGTCGTCGATGTCGGTATTATAGGGAACACCGTCGATGACGATGAGAGGGTCTGCGTTAGAGTTCAGTGTGGCAGTACCACGAATGCGGATGCTGCTCTTGGCACCAGGGTCACCGGCTGCGATGATGTCCACACCACCCAATTGTCCTTGCAATGCCTCTTCGATTGAGGTAACGGGAGTGTTGGCGGTGATGGCGTTCATGTCAATCTTCTGTGTGGCGAATGCCAACTGTCGTTGAGTGACACCCATCTCATTGCGGTCTCCGCCCCTGCGAGCCTTCACTTCCACTTCCTGAATCTGGCGGGCATCGTTTTCCATCGTTACGTCGAGGGTGGTCTGTCCCGTATATTTGAAACGCTGGGTCTTCATTCCGATATATGAGAAAACCAACGTCAGTTCTTTTTCTCCCTCGGGTACTTTCAGAGAATACTTACCGTTGAAGTCTGTCGTAACACCCGTTACGATACGGTTCTGGCTGTTCTGGAACGTTACGTTTACGCCAATGCAAGGCTCCTCGGCTCCTGCAAACATCTCGTAAACCGTACCCGTCACCGTGTTCTGCGCCATGGCACTCATAGCAAACAGACAGAACATCAGACTGATATATATATTATGTTTCATCTTTATTCTATATATTATATAATGTGTCATGGTTAGAATATGTCTTCTATGAAATGGGCAGCACCATCTTCATAGACAAAGGGGAAATAGTCGTAGTCGGGTGTGACATATACACGACTGCTTGTAATGCCCGTCTTGTGGTCAGTGGTGGCAACGCTCAGGCGTGCTCCGTCATCATATACGTTCAGGCGCGATTGCAAGATGTTGTTGCTTGCGTCTTGCGACTGCTGATAGGTGAGCAGTCCGCCTTGCGAAGCGGTGTCTTCTCCCCATCCCACGTAAGGATAGTTGGTAATGACGGCGGTAGAGAGCGGCACGAAGTATTGTGAGAGGTAGTATTGCAACTTCTCCTCGTCGGTCACGGTCACGTAATCGAAGAAGTTTTCGCTTCCCACAGTAGCACCCTCAGCCACGATTCCTGGTATGCGTCCGTCGATGATACCTTGTTCTATGGCACGTGTCACGGGGATAAACATCAGACTGCTCTCTGCCATGATGTTGATCGTCTGAGAGGATGTGACAAACATGCCAGCCTTGTTCAAGAGATTGATCCATCCGTAGAAGTCGGTGGACGTGTCGTTGCGCAATCCCCACATCTGGCGAATGAGGTATTTGTCGTTGATGTTGTTGTAGTTACCCTCAAACAAGAGGTTCTTGTAGCTGTACGCATGACCGTTTGCCCATCCGTTGACATCGCCACGATAGTCGAGTGGCGTGAATGGTGCAAACACATCATCCTCCGTGGTGGTGTTGCCAGCGTATTTCAGCAGTTCGTTGTGCTTGATGCAATTGGTGATTTTTCCGTTCTTGACGTACCAGTACATGCTCATGTCAGGTGACAGGGTGCGGAATACCGCCTTGCCACTCGTGGGAAGTACGGTATTGCCATCGGTGGGAGCCACCACGTGAGTATAGATGTAGCTCTGTGTGTTGGCACCCGACATACCGTTGGGTTGAGCTGTTGAAATCAGTCTGCCACTCTCGTTTACGGTAATGCCCGCGTTGTTCATCAACTGGTCGTTGTCTGGATAAAGCATGATGTAGTTCACGGCATCTTGGCAAAGGGTTGACTGCATTCCAGAGTTAGACAACATCGTTTGGAAGGTGCTGTATTTCTTGTATTGGTAGGCAGGACCCGTCACAGAGTTGAACATGGCTGGTGGGGTGAGCACTGCACATCCGTATAGTACACCGTTGGAGCAGATCACGCGATCTTCTTGTGGCACTTCACTGGTGTTAAACTTGATGGGCTGTGCCTCTGAGTCAAGGATTACGCCTTTCTCTATCTCCTCTGGGAAGACGATGCTCTGGCTGTAGATGCAGTGATGGAGCAGGGTAGATACCAACGAAGGCGACACAGAGTCGAGCACCTGGTAACCTCCCACCTTCCAGTAATCCTCGAAAAAGTCTTGCAAGGCATTGTCAGTAGGAGCAAAGATGCTATAAGCATTGTAGGCAAGTTGTGTCACCTGTCGGTAGTTGCTCACGGGCCATTCGCTTGCGATAGGCGGGAGCGTTACACCCGTCGCGGCATCGCTGAAAGCCACTTGGTACAAGTCGGTGCCGTTGCCATAGTTCAATGTCAAGTCCTCGTCCTTGGTGTAAGTCCTGAACGAGTCGTAGAAAGCCAAGAACTTATTGTATTTCCCTGCGTTCTTCATCTCTTTGTAGATGGTTTCCAAGGGGCGCAGCACACGGTCTATCTTGTATATATAGCCATTTTTGGCAATGGTCTCATATTCCAGTACAGAGGCATTGGAGACATTGAATCCCCCATCTCCCTTCCATCCCGTTTCAGGATAGAAATACTCGTAGTTGCCCTTTGCGTCTATGCCCTTTGTCCTAAACATCAGGTGCGAATAGACGGGCAGGTAGCGTTCCAAGTGATACACGCTCACGTCGTACGAGGAAGAGTCGGTCACGTTGTGCTCCACGCTGATGGGGTCTTGGCTCTTCGTGCGGAATTTGTAATAGAGTCCTGCATTGACAAGTTTCTCCTCCTCGGTGGCACCGTCACCTTCCTGTGGGCGGAAGTTCACCAGTTTGTTCTTGTCGAAAGAGTAGTAAAGGATGTGGAATCCAATCAGTTTTTTGATCTCCTCCGTAGAGAGTTCCTCAATAGAGGACTTGCCGTAGTTTTGGCTGATGTAAGTTGTCATTGCCTCGTCGTTGGGAGCCATGACGGTGAGGATGGATTTTCCGTTGAGGATAGGCTGGTACCCCGCCAAGTCCACTCCTTTCAGGAAGATGCCATACTCGCCACTGCTTGCCAGCTCCTCGTAGATAGAACCTCGTATCCAACTGGGAGTCTCGAAGTACTTATCCATGTCAGAGCAAGACGAAAGGGCAAAAGAACATGCCAAAAGTGCGGCCATTGTCTTTTTTGAAAGTCTTGGTCTTTTCATATATGTTTTGTAAATAGTTGTTTGCCAATATTTGTTTCGGCAGAAGATTGTTGTTTTAAGAGTTTGTAAATTTATGCAAAATTACTAAAAATATAGGAAACAAGATGCACGTTGTGGGAAAATTATACAATTATAACATTTTTAACACTTGCAGGATTTTCCTGAATTCAAATTAATAATGCAACGACTTTATCAATGTCATAGCTAACGCTACGGATATATCTCTTGTTGAAATCACCTGTAAGCCAGTGGTACGTGACAACTGCCGATCCTATTTTTTACCCAATATTTTTAAAAGGTATAGGCGAAGTGATACATTTTTCGCAAATTTGTTGTATCTTTGTCACCAGATTATAAAACGAAGACGATTATGATAGGAACTGCAACACCAAAGGTAAGTCTAGACACGTTCACGCTGACCGTGCCGAAGGCCGATGTGAGCCTCTTCAAGTCGATTGCCAAGAAGATGGGCTGGAAGATTGAGCGCAAACGTGCGGCAAAGCCTCGTCTCTACGACCCTGAAACTGGCGACAGTCTGAACGATGCCACGATGAAAGTCATTGAGGATGCACGGAAAGGAAAGAATGTCATAGAGGTAGGCTCAATGGACGACTATCTGAAGTTGGTAAAAGACCTGTAACTGACGATGGCAAAGTTCTCGCTGAAGCTCACAAAGCGCTATCTGCGTGACCTGAAGCTGGCTCGCAAGCGCGGCATGGATGAAAGTCTGCTGAACGACATTATCGGAAAACTGCTTGACGATGTGCCCCTGCCTGAGAAGAATCGTGACCACCAGTTGCATGGTGACTATGAAGGCTACCGTGAGTGCCATATCACTCCGAACTGGCTGCTCATCTATGTCAAGGATACCGACATCAAAATTATTTCACTCTCGCGAACAGGCACTCACTCTGATTTGTTTGACAAGAAGAACAAACTGAAAGCAAAATGAGAGGATAGAACGAAAAAACAATAAACGGGAAGCCAAGGCCGAAGGATTTCGGCGAGGCTTCCCGCTTTTCTTTTATCAATGTGAATCAATTTTTCTTCACTTTTCTTACATCGAATTCAGGTTAAGTAAGATTTTATCATATCATACTTTTCTTTAAAAATCTATTTTAAGTTGTTTATGGATATGATTGTTTCTACTTTGTGCTATATACGGAGAGTTGTTTATAAGTTCTTTAAAATCGTTATCTGTTTTATATAGAAAATGATCTTTAGCGTACTGTAATTCAAATAATAATTTATAAATCTCATTTTGTGCCTTAAAAATATGGTCAATACTAATATTTTGTGGAATAGTTGAATTTGAGTCTAAATAACCAGCAAGGTATTTTTCTGATGGGTTGCCAATATTAAGACGTTCACAAATCAACCATGCAACAGACTCTGCTTCAAATTCTTCTTCATTTTCTGTTAACGGTCTAACTTTCCACCAATCTTTCCCTGAAGGTGGTGGAAGATGTTTACACAAAAAATGCCCCAATTCATGCAAAATAGATGCATATTTAGCACCATTAGATAATGTTTCATTAACGCTTAACAAATAATGTGCCTTATATTTAACTCTATGATTATTATTAATGGGAATATCTATAACTTTGGGATTTTCAAGCAATCTTATCTGAGCTCCATAACTTGCTCCAGCTCTGAAGCTATCTGTATATGCAATTCCTAATACAGCAAGATTTTCAATCAAAAGATTTAGGTCCAAAGAATGTATCTCCTGCTTTGTATCATATTGATGTTTTATTTCTTCTAATATATCATAGTCGGAAAGACTGTAATCATCTTTCTTTTCTGTGTCAGAAATGTCATAGAGATAACTAACGGGAGTGAAATTCAAAATAACTACAGGGCGTGCATTAGGTGCAATTTTTCGTCTGTACTTTCTTTCCCATTGTTCGGCAGTCAGGATAAATTGACAGGCAGGTCGTTGAATCTGTACCATCATAGCATTAAACGGAGCAAGTTGTTTAAACTTTTTACAAAAGTTCAATAATTCTCTATAATATCTACTGGTTCTGTATTCATAGATGTTTGCAAAAAGAGCATCAAGTTCATTCTTGACTTCGCCCTTGTCCATCTCTTTACTTTTTCTGATGTCTTCCCGATATTCTTTTGAATAGTCTTTCATTGAATAAATAAAAACATTATACTATTGAGGGCAACCCCAACTCTTTCAGGAACTCATTATGTTTGTCGCGAGCCTTCACGATTTCCTTTTCTATCTCTACTAACTTGTCATGTACCTCTTGCAGGTCGATAGGCTTTTCTTCCTGTGCCAGACTGACATAACGTGTGATATTGAGATTATAGTCGTTCTCCTTGATTTCCTGCAAAGAAACTTGACGAGAATAACGTGATTCTTCTTTGCGGAATTGATACGTTTCAACTAACTTATTGACATCCTCATCTCGGAGATAATTCTGACGTTTACCCTTTTCATAGTGTTCATTGGAACTGGCATTAATGAAGAGAATCTTGTCATTCTTGCGGCATTTCTTTAATACAATAATACATACTGGAATACCCGTTGAATAGAACAGATTGCCAGGCAATCCTATAACAGCATCGATATTGTCATCTTCGAGCAATTTCTTCCTGATAGCCAACTCTTTGCCTCCACGGAACAATACACCATGAGGCAGAATGATTGCCATTGTGCCGTCTTCGCTTAGAAAGTGGAAACCATGCAAAAGGAATGCAAAGTCAGCAGCAGAACGTGGTGCTACTCCATAGCGGTTAAAACGGAAGTCATTGGCGGTGTCTTCGGTTGGGTCCCAACGCAGAGAGAAAGGAGGATTGGCTACGACTGCATCGAAATCTATTTTATTGGCTGGATTCTCCTCCTGCAAAATATCCCAATCATTAGCGAGTGAGTCGCCATGATGAATTTCAAAAGCAGAGTCCTTCACCCCATGCAACAACATATTCATGCGGCATAGGTTATAGGTCGTGATATTCTTCTCTTGACCATATATCTTACCTATGCCGCTTTCCCCCATTTGGTTGCGCACATTCAGCAACAACGATCCTGAGCCACAAGCAAAGTCAAGCACACGGTTAATTCTGTTCTTCTTGCCAGATGCAGGGTCTTGGCAATCCAAAGTGACAATGCGTGAAAGAATAGTTGAGATCATCTGTGGCGTATAGAATTCACCAGCCTTTTGACCTGAACCTGCTGCAAACTGACCAATCAGATACTCGTATGCATCTCCTAACGAATCGTTATCGGCAGAGAACTCTTTCAATCCATTTGCTATCGTTGTAATGACCTTTGTCAGCAAGTCATTTCGTTCAGTATAATTCTTGCCTAACTTCTCTGAACTCAGATTGATTTCAGAAAACAAACCTTTAAAAGAACTTTCAAATGTCTTGTCCTCAATGTAATTGAATCCTTTTTCCAGCGTTTGGAGCAGATCGTTGCTTTGCGTTCTTGCCAGTTCTACTATATTGTCCCAAAGATAAGACGGTTCTATGACGTAGTGGATTTTACGCCTCATCTGCTTCTCAAACAACTCCGTATCGTTGGGGTTCTCGTCGTACCAAGTCTGTAGTGTGGTGTAGTCTGCCCCCAGTTCTTTTTTTGCGGCATCGATGTAGTTATCCGACAAGTATTTCCAGAACAAGAACGACAGCATATAATCACGGAAGTCGTCGGCCATCATTGCCCCTCGTAGGCTATTGGCAATGTTCCAGAGGGTTTTCCCTAATTCATGGTGTTTATTTGTAGTCATATTATATACAAGGAAATATTTGTTGCATCAGCCCTGTTTTATAGACTTTCAACAGTTCAAGCTTCTTACTATTCGCTTTTATCAGCTTATCTAGTTCTATCATTGATTGGGCTATCTTTTGTTGCTCGGCTAATGGAGGAACAAAAAGTAAAATATTAAAGAAATCTTCAGCAGAAATGTTCAATAAACCATGATTTCTGGCACCTTCTTGTGCTATCTCTGATATTTGAGAGTTTATAATACCCGTTTCAAAATAATATTGAAAAAAAGTAGCATCATACTCGCTTTCATCTTTCAATCTAAAGCAGATATATAAAGTGGACACTACGCCCTTATCATATAAAGTCAGAGGTTTGATTGCTCCAAATGGATAACCTTGAGAACGACTCTTGTTATAAGCGAAATCTCCTTTTTTTATCAAATAATAGTTTGTAACATCAGATGCTGCAACATTCTTATTAAAATACTCAAATTGATTTACTAATCCATATTGAGCAGAGATTGTAAGAACATTCTTGTTATTTTCAATATTCTTATCTCTTATTCTCACAAAAATATCTCCTAACCTCTTCGCTTCCCATTTCCCCACTTCTTGAAACTCGGGAAATCGAAGGGCACATTGTATTTGATTATTATATTGTTTCATAATTAACCAGTTGGACGCAACTTCTGTAAATTCTCAGGTTTATTCCTCTCGCTCCAAAAAAGGATATCTGTATTTCTGCTTTTGAGAGCGTTGATATATTCAGGCTTAATGTCTTTTTCTATATCATTAATAACAGCAAGGCTCAACATCTCTTTTCCTGATGCTTTTTCGCGAACAGGTTTTATATCATCCAAACTAAACAAGAAATTAGGAACATTTATCTTGTTCAGAGAATTAAAAGACTTCAATACAAGTTCTTTATTCCTACCTGCAATTTGAAAATCAAACGTAAACTCTATACCAGAACTTCCTTTGGTGATAAATTGCGGTGTATAGATTATTTCTTGTTCATCAAGAAGTTGTTTTACATCGTCTCTAAACAACGATGATACGATATGTTTAGCCGTTATTTCCATATCCGTAATCTCAGAAATAGCACAAATTAAATTATGCTTCTTTTGAGAGAAATCTGCCTGCTTAGCTTTAACAAATAATTCTC
>Ga0310694_10000494_pt1 | contig 51604 bp, 30 predicted proteins | sample 174DNAGHGhighgp2_FD_203884 | JGI IMG/M metagenome (GOLD analysis project Ga0310694, IMG submission 203884) | Sheep rumen microbial communities from Palmerston North, Manawatu-Wanganui, New Zealand - 1742 DNA GHGhigh gp2 (v2) (version 2) | ecosystem: Host-associated > Mammals > Digestive system... | reverse complement strand
CAGAAAAAAGGACGACTCGGAAAACATGGACATACCCGTCATGCCACACCCAGGCACCGACACCCAGGCATCGCCATATCAGAGCCGTCAGACAAAAGAAATAACATAAAATTAAAACATTAAAGAAGAACTCGCGGGGACAGTCCCCAGAGTTTTCGTATATCCGTCTCTGTCTCAAGTATCGTCATCCCATCGCAGAGCGAGGATATTTAGAAATCTGTCAAATTAAAGAATTAAACAAAAAAAAGAATAAGATTATGAAAAAGAAACTATTTTCAATGCTTGCGCTGTTCATCGCAGCAACGACAGGAGCATGGGCCCAGGACCCCATTGACCTGACACCGAATGCCGACGGCACAGAGTGGACGCTCGCTTCGATGCCCGCATACGACGTGGAGCTGGAAGTGACATACTACACCGACGCAGAACTAGCTGAACTGGCTGCCAAGGAAGCCCTGCAGACAGCCATTGGTATCGCCAGCAACATCAATCCCGAGGGACTGGCCGACGCTATCACTGCAGCCCAGGCTGCCCTGAACGACGAGAACGCCACTGCCGAGTCAATGGCCCAGGCTGCCCAGACGCTGGAAGCTGCCATCAAGACTTACTTTGGCGAAGTACTGCCTAATCTTGGTGCCATTGTTACGGCTCTCAACGAAGAGACGTTGAACACTGCCTACGCCAATGCTCAGACGGCACTTGCTGATGAAGATGTCACCCCGCAGGAACTGGTTACTGCCATGCAGCAGGTCATCACCGCTGCACAGGCCGTGGCTCCCCAACACTTGCAGAACCTGAAGGGATATGCCGTGAAATACGGGGCAGAAGATGCTGCAAGCCTGATTACCCTCATTGACAACGCTCTGGCAGCCATCGAGGACGGCAACGTTTCGCAGATCATCACTACGATGACAGCCGTGAAGGAAGCAGCCACGCCGCTTGCCCAGCAGGTGTTGAGCACAATGATCGGCTATGTTCAGGCATTCGGCCTGACAGAGCAGGCCGCTCAGGCACAGGCAGCCCTGGATGGTGGCAACTACATCACCATGATTACCACTGCCAAGGCACTCTTCACTCACCTGATTGCTGCCGCTCAGGAATACCTGCCCAAACTGGGTGACATCGCTGAGGGCCTCAACGACGAGACGCTGAACACGGCATACGCAGCAGCTCAGGCATTACTCGCCCAGGAGAGCATCACTCCCGAGGAGCTGGCCGCTGCCATGCAGAATATCATCACCGCTGCACAGGCCGTGGCTCCTGCCCACTTGCAGAACCTGAAGGGATATGCCGTGAAATACGGGGCAGGAGATGCTGCAACCCTCATTGACAACGCTCTGGCCGCCATCGAGGCCGGCAACGTGTCGCAGATCATCACTACGATGACAGCCGTGAAGACAGCTGCCACGCCGCTTGCCCAGCAGGTGTTGAGCACAATGATCGGCTATGTTCAGGCATTCGGCCTGACAGAGCAGGCCACTCAGGCACAGGCAGCCCTGGATGGTGGCAACTACATCACCATGATTACCACTGCCAAGGTACTCTTCACTCACCTGATTGCTGCCGCTCAGGAATACCTGCCCAAGCTGGGTGACATCGCTGAGGGCCTCAATGACGAGACGCTGAACACGGCATACGCAGCAGCTCAGGCATTACTCGCCCAGGAGAGCATCACTCCCGAGGAGCTGGCCGCTGCCATGCAGAATATCATCACCGCTGCACAGGCCGTAGCTCCTGCCCACTTGCAGAACCTTAAGGGATATGCCGTGAAATACGGGGCTGGAGATGCTGCAACCCTCATTGACAACGCTCTGGAAGCCATCGAGGCCGGCAACGTGTCGCAGATCATCGCTACGATGACCGCCGTGAAGACAGCTGCCACGCCGCTTGCCCAGCAGGTGTTGAGCACAATGATCGGCTATGTTCAGGCATTCGGCCTGACAGAGCAGGCCGCTCAGGCACAGGCTGCCCTGGATGGTGGCAACTACATCACCATGATTACCACTGCCAAGGCCCTCTTCACTCACCTGATTGCTGCCGCTCAGGAATACCTGCCCAAGCTGGGTGACATCGCTGAGGGCCTCAATGATGAGACGCTGAACACGGCATACGCAGCAGCTCAGGCATTACTCGCCCAGGAGAGCATTACTCCCGAGGAGCTGGCCGCTGCCATGCAGAATATCATCACCGCTGCACAGGCCGTGGCTCCCGAACACTTGCAGAACCTGAAGGGATATGCCGTGAAATACGGTGCAGAAGATGCTGCAAGCCTCATTGACGACGCTCTGGCAGCCATCGAGGCCGGCAACGTCGCGCAGATTATCGCTGCGATGACCGCCGTGAAGACAGCTGCCACGCCGCTTGCCCAGCAGGTATTGAGCACAATGATCGGCTATGTTCAGGCCTTCGGATTGACAGAGCAGGCCACTCAGGCACAGGCAGCACTGGATGGTGGCAACTACATCACCATGATTACCACTGCCAAGGCCCTCTTCACTCACCTGGTTGCTGCCGCTCAGGAATACCTGCCCAAGCTGGGTGACATCGCTGAGGGTCTCAACGACGAGACGCTGAGCACGGCATACGCAGCAGCTCAGGCATTACTCGCCCAGGAGAGCATCACTCCCGAGGAGCTGGCCACTGCCATGCAGAATATCATCACCGCTGCACAGGCCGTAGCTCCCGAACACTTGCAGAACCTGCACGAATATGCCGTGAAATACGGTGCAGAAGATGCCGTTGACAAGGTAGATGCTGCTCTGGCAGCCATCGAGGCCGGTAACGTGTCGCAGATTATCGCTGCGATGACCGCCGTGAAGGAAACCGCCACGCCGCTTGCTGCCAGCATCCTGACACAGATGATTGGATATGCTCAGAACTACCAGGCATTAGCAGAGGATGTAACCGCAGCACAGGCAGCCCTGGCAGGTGGCAACTATATCACCATGATTATCACTGCCAAGGCGCTGTATGCTAAGCTGACGGCTGCCGCTGCAGAGGAGACCGTGATACTGGCCGACGGCGATACTTACACGCGGACATTGGATATGACGGTTGCTTCGGCCACCTACAAGAAGAGCATCGCCGAGGAGCGCGTGGGCAAGCACCAGGCTTGGCTCGTGCCCTTCGACTACACCCTCACCAGCGACGATATGGATGCCTTCTCGTTCTACAAGATCAACATGATTGCCAACGCTCCAAACCCCGAGACCGAGGCATCGGACGACATCTGGGTGTTCCTGAAGAGGATGAACGAAGGCGAGGTGCTCCATGCTAACATGCCTTACGTCTATATGGCGAAGGGTGTTGTGGAGGACTACACGTTCACTACCGCCAACGCTATGCTGAAGGCCAAGAACACCGGCGTGCTGGCCACCATGCAGACCATGGAGGAGACCTACACGCTCTACGGCACCTACGAAGGTACGCCGGCCACAGCCGCTGATCCGTTCTACTATGTGAGCATCGACGGTGACCTGAGCCTCGGCAACGACGGCACAGTGACCGTGGGCGCCTACCGCTGGATCATGCGCGTGGAGAGCAAGTTTGGCTCGACACCTGCCTACGCCCGCAACGTACACTTCTTTGACGGTGAAGACAGCGAGACAACGGGTATAAGTGAAGAGCGAAGAGTGAAGAGTGAAGAATTTGCTACCGCCGAAGGGTGGTACTCGCTCGACGGCCGCCGCGTGGCACAGCCGAAGAAGGGCGGACTCTACATCGTTAATGGCCGCAAGGTCGTCTTCAAGTAAATGGAGGGCACAACTATGAAAAAAGTATATTTGAAGCCCAACATGGTAATGGTGGAGAAAAAACTGACCCATATGCTTTGCACCAGCACCGTGATTGAGCCAGGCGAAGACAACAGGCCGGCTGGCGCTCGCGAGTTCGACGGCTGGGACGATGCCAGCGACGCCTGTAGCGACGCCCTGAGCCGTCGCCACACCGTCTGGGACGAGGACGAGGACGAGGAGAAATAAGGAGCGAAAACTGACTAAAAAGACGACGGAGAGCATCTGTCGTCTTTTTATGTGGTCACAGGGGAATCGTGATCAGAGGGGACGTAGCTCTGCAAAGTGCATCGTAGTGATCAGAAGGGACGAAGCACTTTCGTATGCTTCGTCCCCGAATTTTTACATCAAATCCAGTATATCCCTAAAGAAAGCCTCGACAGTCCGTTGCATTAATGGCTCGTCATCTAAAAACTATCCGCATAAGCAATAATAACGCCCCCCAAAATCTACACTTTCTCATCCATTTTGTGCTTTCATAAAGTTAAAAGTGTTAAATCTTTAACTTTTTTGTTGTTCATAGAATCTATGGTTTCACTTTTCTACCGTTTAACACGTAATTTATTGATATAAAATGAAATACAAATACGTTTATTAATTCAAGTTTCGGTTATTAACAAAAAACTAAATATGAATAATTGGACCCCACTGCAAAGATGCGGTGGGGCTTTTTGGGTATCAATTGTATGACATTGCGGGTCGGCGATATTGTCAAAGCATGGCATAGGAATTGCAAAACCGACGATATTGCTCTGCAAAATAGACCATATTACTCAGTAATATAGACGATATCATCTGGCAATATAGACTATTTTGCACCTTCAGCAATATGCTTTGTCATCGCCATTCATCTGCTTTTTCATTTAATTTATTCAGCATTAACAAATCAATCAGTAGAGAATAATCTTTTTGAGTCCTCGCAAATCGGGAACCCTGGTCACAAAACTGTCATAATCTCTTTGAGATTGTTAACAACGAAGGAGGGTGCCTGTGGACAATCCTTGATATCAACATTCCACCGATTGAAGAGCATCGCATCGATACTTGATGAGAGAGCACCCAGAATATCTGTCTGCAGATTGTCGCCAATCATGAGCGTGCTTTCCCGTTGGGCTCCAGTTCGTTGGAGAGCATAATCGAAGAAAAGCGGTGAGGGCTTATTGGCTCCTGCGTCCTCGCTGAGGATGATGGTATCGAAATAGTCGCGTAGGCCACACGCCGCTAATTTCTTGTATTGCACCTCATGGAAACCGTTGCTCGTCATGTGTATCTTGTAGCCTTTCCTCTTGAGATAGTCCATCAGTTCGTGGGCACCCTCTATGACACCTGGCTTCGATGAGCAGCAGTCGAGGAACAGATCGTTCATCTCTATGCAGAACTGCTCCGTGACGTTAAGGTTGATACCGTTACTCAAAGGACGACGAAAGCGTTCTATGATGAGGAAATCACGAGTAATCTCGCCTTTTGAATAACGAGTCCAAAGGTCAATATTAGCCAGCCAATAGACATTGTAGAAGATTTGTGGGTCAGGGAAAAAGCGCTCTAAATGGAATGCCTCGAAGGTCTCTCGCAAGGCTATCTCGGCATTGCCATGAGTATCATAGAGCGTATCATCAAAATCGATGAACAGATCTTGGTATTTTTCCAACATCTCTGCAATTCTTTGATACAGAAAAAGTAATTATTTAGAATCCCTATTCTGTAATCCTCCGAAGTAACCAAGGCAGACATCACGCCATTCCTTGGCATCCTTGAGTTGGCGCTGTAGGCGATCATTGACTTCCTGCCAGCGCTGGTCGTCAATCTGCGGGCGGGCTTCCTGCCAGATGCGGATAAAGTCCTCTACCTCCCTCACGCCTTGATTATAGCGCCACTGCATCTCTTCCCAAAGGGTGCGTCCGCTATTCAGACGACGTGTCCAAGGCACGCGATGGAACCAGAGCAGATAGCGCTCAGGACAGGTGTTGATGTCGTCGTAGAGTGAGCAGTAGGGCTCTGGATACTGACCTGTGGCATTGGTGCCTGTATGGGTGCGGTCCACGCCGATGCTGTCGGCATTAGCTCGATGATAATATACGGGACACCACTCTATAGGATAGCTACGGATATAGCCATCGGGCTGAGGACCCATGTGGTGGTCGAACTTAAAGATATGATGCAAACCAAGTGGCATCATGTAGTCAACGCAGGCCTCGCGGCTTCTCAACATCATGCTGAGAAGGAGACTCTCCCCCGCCCCCTCTCTGTGAGAGAGGGGAGTAGATAGTTCAGAGCCTTGAATGTGACCACTCCCCTCCATCACAGGGAGGGGTTTGGGAGTGGGTCCGAATGTCTGCATCAACCATTCCTCTGCTATCTCTCTTGAAGTGAGGTTGGGGTTCCAAGCTAAGCGACCGAAGGCGTACCAGTTGGCCTGAGAGAAATGGTGACCGCACCAGTTCTTATCCAATCCGATGTTGGCCACACCAGCGATGCCAACGAGCTTGCTGGGCTTCACAAACGAGAAGAACTCCTTCCACATAGGGGCGAGATACACCAAGTGCCAACTCTGTCCCAGGTATTCCTGTGTGATTTGCAGTTCTGCCATCTGTGGGGTCTTCTTCATCTGGTCGAAGATAGGGGCATAGGGCTCGCGTGGCTGGAAGTCGAGTGGACCGTTCTTGGATTGCAGGATAACATTCTCGCGGAACTGTCCGTCGAGCTCTGCAAACTCAGACACGGCCTGCTTCACACGGTCTTCACCCTGATGCTTGGCACCATAGACGAACGAGCGCCAGATAACGATGCCTCCAAAGGGTTTCAGCGCATCAGCCAGCATATTGGCACCATCGGCGTGGGTACGTCCATAATCGAAAGGACCTGGCTGTCCCTCGCTGTTGGCTTTTACCAGGAAACCACCGAAGTCGGGGATAGCAGCATAGATTTCCTTGGCTTTCTTCTGCCACCATTTCTTCACCTGAGGGTTAAGCGGGTCGGCAGTCTTCGTCTCACCCAAAGCCTTTGGTGTGCCGAAATTCACTGACAGATAGACCTTGATGCCCCAAGGACGCAGGATGTCGGCTATCTCCTTCACCTTATCAATATACGTGCGCGTGAGCATCTTGGGTGATGCATTCACATTATTCAGCACGGTGCCGTTGATGCCGATAGAGGCGTTGGCCTCGGCATAGGCATTTATTAATTGAGAATTGAGAATTGAGAATTGAGAATTATTCCAAAAGATGCTCTTGCCAGCATAGCCACGCTCGATGCTGCCATCAAGGTTGTCCCAATGGTTCAGGATGCGGAGCTTGTAGAAGGGGTGCGACTCGCCCTGCTCACCACGTAAATAGGCGTAGCGACCGTAGAGCAAGCCCATCTCGGTACGGGCTGTGATGGTACGACCGCTGATGCGATAACCATCATCATCGGGCATGGTAGGGTCAATCTTCAGCGTGATGTCCTTAGGCATCTCGCTGCGTAGCCAAAGGCGGCTACCGTCCTCGGCGTAGGTCAGTACTGCTGACAGCGCAAGGAGTAATAATAGGGTGAAAGAGCGTCTCACGATATGTGTCTTAAATATTTTCTGATTTCTTTTCTGGCAATACCCAAGCGGTATTCCACGGATTTGTAGTTCTCGCCTGTCTGTTGGGAGATGTCGCTCACCTGCATACCGTCGTAGATATGCATACGATAGAGTTCACGGCACTTTTCTGGAACACGCAAAAGACCGCGTTCCAGAAACTCCGTCACCTCTTGAACGGAGAGCGGACGGGCAGTCTCATCATCCGACGTGACGGGTTGCAGACAGTTGTCGATAGGCTGCATACCATGTCTCACGGCCCACTGCTTCCTGCGATAGAGGTCGTTCAACAGGTTGCGCGCTATCGTATAGGCCAGTGCCTGAAGCGTGGTCTCCATGATGGGATTGCTATATTGCAAGAGGCGTAGGAAGACATCTTGCACGATGTCTTCTGCCTCATCTTTGCCACCAAGCCTACTGTTCACGAAAGCAAGCAGCTCGGCCTGGTGGTTCTGATAATAGTATTCTATAATCTGGAGATTATTCATTTACAACAGGCTTGATGGTGCCGTCTTCGTTGTAGTAGAGGCGCTGAACCTTCAGCGAACGCAGGTGCGTGATGTCGTTTGAAGGTACGCAGTCGTGATAGAACAGATACCATTGTCCCTTATATTCTACGATAGAGTGGTGGGTAGTCCATCCCACAACGGGCTCCAGGATAACACCCTGATAGGTGAAAGGTCCGTAGGGGTTGTCGGCGATGGCGTAGCACAGGAAGTGACTGTCGCCAGTAGAATAAGAGAGGTAGTACTTGCCGTTGTACTTATGCATCCAGCTGGCCTCGAAGAAACGATGTGGGTCGCCTGCCTTCAGGGGCTGTCCGTCTTTGTCGACGATGACGGCAGCACGAGGTGCCTCTGCAAACTGAAGCACATCGTCGCTCATACGTACTACGCCACTGGGGATAGCTGGTGCGTCAGCATTGGTGAAGAGCTCGCCCTTGTGATCAGGGGCTGCACCCAGGTCAACGAGTCCGTTTTGGTCGCCATACTTTCCAATTACAGGAGCCTGACCGTTGGGCAGGGGGCGCCACCACTGAAGCTGTCCGCCCCAGAGTCCACCAAAGTAGCAGTATATCTGACCGTCGTCATCTTTGAACACGCAAGGGTCGATAGAGAATGAGCCACGGATAGGCTGGTCCTGAGGAATGAACGGACCTTCGGGCTTGTCGGCTACAGCCACACCGAGGTGGAACACGCCGTCATATCCCTTAGCCGAGAAGATGAGGTAGTACTTGCCGTCTTTCTCAACGACGTCATTGTCCCACATCTGCTTCTCTGCCCATTTCACGTCCTTCACGTCGAGAATCACCCCGTGGTCGGTCGCTTCATCGTTCTCTACGTCATCCCATGAGAGCACGTGATAGTCCTTCATCTGGAAGTGACCACCATCATCGTCGAAGCACTCGCCAGCATCCCAGTCGTGACTGGGGTAGACGTACAGGCGTCCGTTGAACACGTTGGCAGAGGGGTCTGCCATATAATCGCTTGGAAACAGGTAACGAGGTAATTTAGCCATAGTAGTGTTTATTTATAAAGTTTGATGATTTCGTTGATGATGGGCTTCTCTTTATACTGGCGGTCGAAGAGTAGGGGATAGTTGGTACGTCCCTTGATAGGCCAGCCATTGAGCCAAGAGCCAGCATCGCTGACACCCCACAAGTTGATTCGTGAAATCTGGTTGCGATGCTTGTAGTAGATATTAAAGAGGTCGAGCCAACGCTGGTCTACTTCTTTCTGCTTGGCAGCGGGAAGTCCCTCTGTATAAGGATTGAATCTCTTTTGCAACTCAAAGTTCTGGGCGATGTCGGCACCGCCAAAGCCCTCAGGGTTAGGCAGTACGTTCATGTCGAGCTCTGTAATCATCACCTTCACGCCACAGGCAGCAAAAGCATCGATACTTTTCTCGTATTCATCGAGCTCAGGATAGTCCAGTCCGTTGTGGCTCTGCATACCCACACCGTCAATACGCAGACCTTTTGCCTTCAGGTTCTTAATCAAACGGCATACGGCTTCGCGCTTGGCCGGCTTTGCCATAGAATAGTCGTTGTAGTAGAGCTCGGCATCGGGGTCTGCTTCATGAGCCGTACGGAATGCAATCTCGAAGAACTCTTCGCCTAAGAGATTATAATAATGTGACTTACGGAAAGTACCGTCATCATTGATAGCCTCGTTGATGACATCCCAGCCATAGACCTGTCCTTTATAGTGGCCTACTACGGTCTTGATGTGCTTGATAAGACGGGCTTTCAGTACTTCTTTCGAGACGGGAGAGGCTGCGTAGCCATTGGTAAACCACCAGTCGGGAGCCTGAGAATGCCATACCAAGCAGTGGCCGATGACCTTCAGCTGATGCTGTTCGCAATAGCTCACGAACTTATCTGCCACGCGGAAGTCGAAGATGCCTTCGGCAGGAGCCAGCGTCTCAGGCTTCATGCAGTTCTCGGCTACGGCACAGTTGAAATGCTTGTCGGTGATAGCATCGGCTTCAGGTACCTGTCCGTCGCTCTGCCACTGGTTGATGGCAGCACCAATGAGGCAGTACTTGCCAATAGCGTCTTTTAAACCCTGTTGGGCCATTGATGCCAGCGGCATCATGGCCAGACAGAGGGTCAGTATCTTTGCGGTTTTATTCATGATGGCGTTTCTCGATTTCCTTGTTGATCTTATCTACCATCTCATCGCTCAACTCGTACTTAGAGATGATAAACATAGCGAGGATAAGCAGGATAGCTGGGATGACGCATACCAGCCAGCGGATACCTTCCTGTACCTGGGGAGCCAGCACTTCCATATCGTTCATGAAATAGGCACCTGCAGCATTACCTACCGACATCATGGCAAAGGCAGTGATGAAGAACAGGGCGATGATACGCAAGGGACGGTTGCGCATGAACTCAGTCCAAAGGTCGCTCACCTTCACATTCTTTGTCTCTGACTCAGCCATCACCACGCGCTCCTTGGTCTGCGAGAAGCAGAAGATGAGCAGTGCCAGACCTACGAGTGAGAAGATCAGCATGGTGAGGAACCAGGCGTGCGAGTCCTTCGGCAGGTTGCTGGCCTCGGCAACAGGCTCGTAGTTGACCAACCACAGCACGAAGCCGGGAACTACACCACCCAATGCCATACCGGCCTTGAAGAAGATACCTGTCAGTGCGTTCACGATACCAGATATGCGACGGCCTGTGGTGAACTCTCCGTAGGAGATGACCTCGGGAATCAGTGCCCACATATAGCCAGTGGCAACGATGACACCTGTTGACTTGATGAACTGAGCGATATAAACCAGTTCGATATTCTCCTTCACGGTACCCATGCGGCTGATAATATACAGCATGGCCATACCCAGGATGGCAACAGAAAGGAAGATATAGAACATATTCTTCTTGCCCACCTTGCGCTTGATGGCAGGAACCAGTGGCATGAAGATGAACGAAGGCAGTGAACCCAGACCCATGAACAAAGCCATTTGGATAGGCAGTGAGTCGGATGAGGCAAACAATGCCACGATGATGGGTACACCAGCCGATACGCACAGACCTCCGATATTAGCCATGAACATACGCACACTGGTGAGAATGGTAATCTCATTGGTGTCGCGTGTCAGCGAAGAGTTCAGCGCACCGTAAGGCACATTAATCAATGTATAGAGCATCGACATACCCACGTAGGTGATGTAGGCATAAATGATGCTGGGTGCAAAACCGTCCCAGAAACAGAGAATAGCCAGGATGGTCAGGGGAATACCACCCATCACTAAGTATGAGCGATACTTACCCCAGATGGGGTTGTGCTTGTCGACGAATGTGCCTACGAGGGGATCCCACAGCACGTCAACCAGACGGACGATGAGGAACATGGTGCCAGCCAGACCGGCAGACTTTGCTGCATCGCCACCGAGTACATAGACATCGGTGTAGAAGAACAACAGATACATACAGATGGTCTGATAAATCAGATTCTGAGCTAAGTCACCCGCACCAAAACCGATGCGCTGCAGCCACGATAGCTTGTAAAAGCCTTTGGTTTCTTGGTTCATTGTTTGATATAGTTTTATGTTTCTATTTTTTTATGGGTGCAAAGGTACGGATTCTTTCTTATTTGCCTGTTATCTGATGTTTCATAATAGTATTGTATATGTTTCATAGGTCAAAAAAGTTTTTCCTTTTGTATTTTATTTGTCAGAAAATGCGTATTTTTGCAGTGTTATGAGAAAATCTGCAGTTTTTTTGATGCTACTCCTTGTGGGTGCTGTCGTGGCTGAAGCCAAGGTGCGTCTGCCACAGGTTTTTCAATCGGGCATGGTGATCCAGCGTGGCACGGACATCCCTGTGTGGGGACTGGCCGAGGCTGGTGAGACCGTCGTAGTGACATTGAACAAGAAGTCGGCGAAGGCCGTGGCCGATGCCAATGGACGTTGGCGGGTGGACTTGCCGGCGATGAAGGCCGGAGGACCGTATGAGTTAAGAGTTAAGAGTGAAGAGTTAAGAGTGAAGAGTGAAGAGTTAAGAGTGAAGAGTGAAGAGGACATCGTGCTGACGGATGTGTGGGTAGGTGATGTGTGGCTGTGCTCTGGCCAGTCGAACATGGAGACCACCTTGGAGCGCGTGTCACCCCAGTATCCTGACGAGCTCGATGACAGCAATGAGATGGTGCGCCTGTTTCATGTGCAGTATCAGACTGACACCCATCAGCCCAGTGCCGACCTGCGTCCTACATCGTGGAAGAGGCTGACTCGCGAAAACGCCTGGCGCTTCTCGGCCATCGGTTATTTCTTGGGTAAGCAACTGCAGCGGGAAAAGGGTGTGGCACAAGGTATCATTGAGAGTGCATGGGGCGGTACACCTATCGAGGCATGGATTGCTGCCGATACCATAGCCAAGCATTTCCCGATGTACTATAAGCAGATGCAGCTCTATCAGAATGATGACTACGTGGCTGCCCAACAGCGGGCTGCCAGTCAGGCTGAACAGCAGTGGCAGAAGATACTGAATGACAACGACCCCGGCCTGGAGATATTCACTGCGTTGGATTATGATGACTCTCAATGGAGGGAAGTCGGCCAATATGCAAATCTCTTGCCCCAGCGTGAGTGGATCGGGTCGCTGTGGCTCCGTCAGCATATCCATATCGATGCCCGTCATGCAGGAAAACAGGCACAGCTGCTCCTTGGCACGCTCTACGACTGCGACTATACCTATATTAATGGAAAGCTGGTGGGTAATACAGGCTACCAATATCCACCGCGCCGCTATCAGGTGCCAGAGGGACTGCTCCGCGAGGGTGATAACGTCATCACCGTGCGTTTTATCAACAAGAGCGGGATGCCCTATTTCGTGAAAGAAAAGCCTTATAAGCTGGTGTTCGGGAAAGATGACGAACAGCCGCTTGGACAGCAATGGAAAGTACGGGAGGGTGCTGAGATGCCACGTAGCATAGGCATGGGTATCAGTCTACAGAACCAGCCCTCGACACTCTTTAATGGCATGATTCATCCCTTGGCACCCTTTGCCGTTGCCGGTGTGGTGTGGTATCAGGGCGAGTCGAACACTGGCATGAAGCAGGCTGGAGAGTACGCCCAGATGCTGCGCCTGCTGATGGCCAATTGGCGGCAGGCCTTCGAACGGCCGCAGATGCCTTTCGTCATTGTGCAACTGGCCAACTACATGGCACCGTCGGAACAGCCGCAGAACACCGGGTGGTCATATGTCCGCGAGGCACAGCGCATCGTGGCAACAGAGGATCCGTATGCCGAACTGGCTTGTGTCATCGACCTGGGTGAGACGGTGGATATCCATCCCCTGCGTAAAAAAGAGGTGGCACAGCGCATCGCCCTCGATTTCGAACGACTGGTGTATGGCAAGAATGTACAGTTGGCTCCGCAGGTCATCAATGCAGAGACAAAGGACGGACAGGTGGTGCTGACACTTGACCAGCCCATGCGTGACGGGTCATTGAAATATTTCGAGTTGGCTGATGCCCAAGGTCGTTTCCACAATGCGGAGGCAACGGCAGCTGGCGGGCAGATCAGTATTCGTGTGCCTGAAAACATAAAGGACAACCCTGTGGCCGTGCGCTATGCCTGGCGTGACAATCCCCTTGGCGTCAATGCCTATGGACTTGCCACTTCACTGCCTCTTGCCCCCTTCGAAAGGTCGCTTAAATAGGCTCTTCCTGCACAATAATTTCGCAAAAGATGCGTTCTTTGATATTGTATGAGACATGAAAAATTAGGACGTGAACTGAAGTTGATGTTGTTCCTCTTAGGGGAGCACAACCTCACTGTCAGTGAGATATGCTCTAAATTCGAACTCTCGCGGCGTAATTTCTATTACTATATGGATTTCTTCCGTGAGGCAGGCTTCCATGTGGAGGTGGAGCGTAAGCATTATTATCGCATTCGTCTCGACTCCCCGTGGTTCGATAAGATGAATGCTTCGCTCAACGACCTCAGCTTCAGGGCGCGATTGGATCTGTCACAACAGGCAGGGCGCAACCTGTTGGCTGTCTATGAGGCCATCAGAAACAAGCAACAGGTGGTGTTTGAAGGCTACGGATCGGTGCATAGCAATACGGTGAGAGACCGCAGGGTGGAGCCGTTTATGCTGATGAACCAGTGTCAGGAGGTACGCTGCTATGAGCCGGAATCAGGTATGAACAAGACCTTCAAACTGGCTCGTATAGGAAATGTGCAGGTGCTGGGCGAGCCGTGGAACCATGAGGATGAGCATCGACAGGTGCAGACCGATGCCTTCTCGTTCAGCAGTGATGTAACGACAATCGTCAAGTTGCGTATGGGCCGACTGGCTGCCTCGCTGCTTAGAGAGGAACATCCTGCTGCAGAACCCCTTATCACCCCCGATGGTGATGACCACTGGATAGCATCCCTTCCCGTGTGTTCGTATGTTGGTGTGGGACGCTTTGTCTTGGGGCTTCTGGAAGACATCGAAATCTTGGAGAATGAGGAGTTCCGCCAGTACCTGACCGACAAGGTATCGATGATGAGAAAGAAATTAAAATCATAACTTATTATAACTTTAAAAACGAAAGCAATGATGAAGAAATCATTTTTGATGGCTGTTGCCGTAGCATCGCTGATGCTTACCAGTTGCAACACAGGAAACACTACTCTGGATCAATTAGGAAACTCGGTGTTGACTGATGTATTGACAGGTGGTCAGACGAGTACGACATCGGCAACGACAACGGGCAATGCAGTGAACACCGTATTGCAGAGTGTACTTGGAATTACGGGAACCAAGGTGTCACAGCAGGCACTTATCGGCACATGGAAGTACAACCAGCCTGGATGTGCCTTTACCAGTGAAAAACTGCTGGCTCAGGCTGGTGGTGAGATCGTGGCTTCTAATGTGAAGAACAAGTTGCAGCCAACTTACCAGAAAGTAGGTTTCTCAGCCTCTAATACCCAGGTGACCTTCAATCAGGACGGCACCTTCTCTGCCAAGATTGCAGGAAAATCGTGGAGTGGTACCTATAAGTACGATACTTCGACCTGTAAGATCACGATGTCGGGACTGCTCCTGAATGTGAACTGCTATGCCAAGCAGAATGTGAACGGCATCGGCCTGCTCTTCGAAGGCAAGAAACTGCTCACCCTTATCCAGACCATGTCGGCTCTTGGCGGCACTCAGAACGCTACGCTGGGTACTATCAGTGATGTGGCTTCCAGCTACGACGGTCTCCGTGTGGGCTTTGATATGACAAAGTAAGCGGTTTGGAACCAAAAGGAAAGGCCTGCGTCACGGTGTGTGATGCAGGCCTTTCCTTTGTTATGTGTATGATTCGTTATCTTATCTAACGAAAACCTTGTGTCCGTTCTTGATGTAGATTCCTTTCTTGACATTCTCCACCTTCTGACCCTGTAGGTTGTAGATTACGTCCTGTTTTTTCGCATTGCTCTGTATTCCATTGATGTCGGTCGCAATATAAGCTTTGATGTCCAACCAGTTGATATCTGACTGATGAACCTCCCCACCGCCCGTATAGACGCTCTGAATGCCCACCATGTCCCATTTGGTATAGTCTTCATAGAGGTAGATGGCATTGGCAAAGAAGTCCCAATTGTCAGTATATCCGTAAGGCACCATGGGCAAGTCCTCCTGTAGTGACTGATATTTGGCAGCCGTAAAAATCATATCGCTTTCCACTCCGTTGGTCTTGATATAGAACTTGAGATACAATTTTGAAGAAACAAGCGGTTTTCCGTCCGTATCATTTAGAGGAACGTCGAAGCCCATACGGGGCGCACCACTTTGGTCATTACCAATAACTACAATTTCTGGCTTAGCAGGCGTAGCTGCCTTCTCCACGACCTTGGTGATGACAATGTTAGAGTATTCATCGTATTCGCCGCCCTCATAGCTTGTTACAAAGTGGGTTGCGGCAAACTTTCCTGTAGTAGCATCGTAGTCAAATACCACGTCATTAGAGGGGTTGAAGAAGAAGTTCAGAATCTGCCCATTATACTCATAAGGACCCAGATACTGATTTGCGCCAAAGGTCACTTTCTGCCCCTCTATCGTACCTTTGATCCATGCCTCGGGCAGAATTTCGGAAATGCCGTTCATATAGACATCATTGCCGCTAATAGCCACTTTCATGGGGTGAGAATCATCTTCATTGGTATAGTTCTTGGCAGTGAACAGATAGTCAACGGCAGTTACGCCTTCAGGCAGTGTCACCACTTCGCCGGTGATAGATGATGACTTGACGAGAGACATATAGCCATAAAGGTTATACCACGTATCCTTATCTGTAGTTCCGCTTACTTCGTAATAAAAGAATGTGTCTGGCATGGTGATGGCACCAGTCTCAGCATTGTAACTCCAAGTCACGCTACTGGGAAAGGAGGATGTCTTGCCTTGTGATAAAGCTGCTTGGAACCAGATAGGATACTGATCGCCGTATGAACCCCAGAATTGTGGTGAAGCTACAGTGATAGCAGTCTTGTTGCTATTGAATGTTCCCTTAATCCAGGCTTCAGGCATATAATAGCACATCCCTGAGATATAGATATCATTGCCATTGATACCAACCAGAACAGAGCGGTTTACTGTCTCCTCTTTCTGATTTTCGTTTTCATCATAATACATCATGTAGCCACCCAGCGTATAGTTCTCGTACTGAATGCCATCAGGTGGTGTAACCGGTGTTTGAGCAATACCCACTACAGCCGTAAGAGCTGCTATGAGTGCGATTAATGTTTTTTTCATTTTTTATTTAATGATGATTTTATTTGTTTTCCCGTTGTTCTTGACTACATAAATACCTGGGCGCAACTGTCCCTTAACCAATCGTCCGTTCAGGTCGAATGTGCCATTGATGCCATTGTCTGCTGCCATTATACTGGTAGGTTCTATGCTGTTTACAATTGCGATGCTGAATGGGTTAGAGTTGGCACTTTCGCCTTCGGCATAGATAGCAGTCACTGTGAACAGGTCTGTATCTGCCGCATTTGTGGCGTTATAGGTGACGGTGCTGGCTTCCAGCGTAGCAATCTTCTCACCGTTCTTGTATACATTGTAACCAGTGACAGTAAGTGGCTCAATTTGGAACTCGATATCATCAATCATCATTACATAACTACCAGTGCCTGGAATGGTGACAGCCCCCAGTTCGGTTTCTGTTGTTTCAGCGGCCTTGCTGGTGCGGTGCAGGGCGAAGTGCTTGGCACCTGCGGGCAGGTCGGCAGTGTATTGCTCCCAAGCCTGATCATTGACAGAGAACTGCTCCTTGGCCACTTGATAAGTGGTGGGATTCAGATTGTCGGCATCGTTGGTATACAACACTTCCATGGTTTCGTTAAAGATCATGTCTGTCTGGTATCCAGCTGCCTCTGTGCCACGGTAGCCCTTTGCCCAGAACGAGATGGTCTGTGCATTGCCAGAGAGGGTTGGCGACACCATATAGTCATCGTTGTCAACTTCATGACCTCCAGCCTCGCTGTCATCGGGCATTGCGCTAAACCAGCCAGCAAAGTACTGACTGCCGTTGTGGGGGGCGAACTTCGTTCCACCTACGGCCAGGTCGAAGCCTGCTTTGATGGGATCGAACACGATAAATGCTTTTGGATTGTTCTTGTTGGGGTAGTTGATAGACCCATTGAAATTGTTTGCTGACTGCGTATAGCCTTTGTCGCCGTCCACCATTGTCCATGCACCCAGTCCGTCGTAGGAGAAGGCAGCATACTGCTCAGCACCGTCGCAGACATGACCTTTAGGATCGTTCCATGTCAGGTTTACTGAGCCGAGACGGTTCTTTCCAGAAAGTACTACGGTAGGCAGTACCTTGTCGCTCAAAACGATAATCTGAGCCACCTCGGTCTTGTTGTTAAGTGCTTCTTCGTCCTTTCCATTTACTACCTCGGCATAGATCTCCAGTTTACCTACTTGTGGTGCATTGATGGTAAAGGTATATTCGCGACTTTCGCTTTTTTCCAGATCTTTCATTTTTCCCTCTTTGGGACCTTCTGCCTTGATGCCGTTCACGTAGAGGTTCACCTGGTAATCGTCACGGTCAATCTCGGTAAGACCGATGTTCTTTACTTTCACGGTGATGGTACCGGTCTCGCCTATCTTCATCTGTGAAGGAACTGAAGTCAGTGTGATGGACTGGTCTACATTCTTCTTGGTGAACGAGCCTTCTACATAGATACCTGTGAGCTGGAACTTACCCTCGCGCTTGGTGTCATAAGTCTGTGTTTTTTCGTTCCACACGGATTCGGGCTTGCCATCTGTTGTGCCAATGAGCGTTGCCTTACCTGTTGTGGTGTCAATTTCGTAGAAGCCAGTGTCGTGACCACCGTCTGCTACCGATAGTGTAGTGTTGGTACCACTGGGGTCAGCCGAACTCTTGCCGTTGTTCATGAATCCCAACCAGTAGAGTTTGTCGGTACGTAAGTCGAATGTTGCCGACATCATGCGGCGCTGGCTCTTGAATCCCACATTGCCGATGTAGTTGATACTACCGTCGGTCTTACTGATGGTTGCCACGTTGCCGCTGGCATCAATGCCATAGAGCACTCCCTTCGAATTGATTGCTAATGCACGAAATTCAGAAGTTAGTGCCATTGACTCGCGTGAAATATAGCGCACCTTCATTGTTTCCAAGTCGAGTTCGCCCAGTTTGTAACCGCTACTGGTGGCAAACATACCATATACTTTGTCGTAGATAGGATCGTAGGTCAGGTCGGTAACTGAACAACCGAGATTGCCTACCTTCTGGTATTTCACGTTGGTGTAGCCTTCGTCCCATGTCCATTTGTAGACTTTTATAGTATAAGTCTCGCTGCCATACTCGCTGTCCATGCTGTTTTCATAGTCCTGTTCGCCCATGGTAAAGGTATAGTAGGCATCGCCTGTAAAGACTCCACCCTGATTGGCGTAGAACATATTGTGACGGATGGGGAAGTCCTGCAGCCACACTGGTCTGCCGTCGGTGGCAGTGGAATCCAGTCCCCAGGTCATCAAACCGATGGTTGAAGGCTGGCCGACTGCACCAGGTACAGCCTGTTCCCAACCGATTTTTTCCGGATTATGAGGGTCTTTGCCGTATTTATACCAATCAATAACTGAACCGTTAATCACTACAGGGTCGCTTTGTGCAAAGGTCACCATAGGTAGACCAAGCAGGGTCATGAAGGCACCTGCAAAGAGTTTGTTTAATTTCATGAATAGTAATGTATTGTGTTTTTGTTATTTCCTTAGTATCTTTTTACCATTTACAATCAATAGTCCCGCTGTGTTTGTTGTTATCCTGCGTCCCAGCAAGTCCACTGCATCGTTAGTCTTCGCAGCCTTGATATTCGTTGGCATGATTCCTGATACTTCAGGGGTGACCACCTTGAAGTCGTTGAGGTAGGTGCGGTCGTTGGCTACGAAGCGCACCCAGTAGGTGCCAGCCTTGTCGAAGGTGATGGCCTTATTGCCGTCATCCTCGTATTTGTCGTACGATGCCACGGATGTCCATTCCTTCTTGTCGGTCGAGAAACTCACTTCCAGTTTGCTGGAGAAACTGTTCCATCCTATAGCCGTCTTCGAGAAGAAGAACTGCAGTTCTCCTCCTTCTGCCACGGTGAAGGCGGGGGTAATCAGGGTACCACTGCTTAAGGTGACAGCGGCCGGCGTGTCGAGCAGGAACGGCTCTCCTATATACCATCCGTCGGTCTCCCATCCCTCGGGCATCTCATCATTTTCGTGGTATCCCACAAAGGTCTCGCCTGTCCAGTTGACCGAGTCGGGTATTTCTATGATGATGGTATCCTCTGGTTCCGGTTCCTTGATTTCCCAGATGCCCTTCAGTGCCACGGTGGCGGTCAGCTCACCGGCAGTGATGGTCAGCAGTGCCTCGTACTGTCCGGCCTCTTCAGCCGACATCCTGACGTTGACGGCAGTATTCTTGTAGGCATTAAGGGTGGTGGGTGCATCTACCAGTGCGAAAGCCTTTGCGCTATCGCCTGTGATGTCAAAGCTGATGGCCGTTTCCACATTGCTCTTGATGTCGAAGGTCATGATGCTGTCTTCGTGTATGGTCTTGAAGTCGAGCATCTCGACCGAGGCTGTCAGGGTGGGGGTTACGATGGTATCGCTGCTTTCCTCTGCAATGGTTGCCGAGAACTCGTCGATATCCGTATATACCAAGTTAATGGCAAGGAATTTCCCTTCCGGTTCGTCGATATTGAAAATAATGGGCTTCCAGGTGTTGACACCTTTCTCCGGGTTCTTCGAGAAGAGGATGGAGTCGGTCAGCTCACCTTCTGCCGTAGCTTCGTAAATCTTGATGGAGCTGGTCTTTTTCGACATTTCGGTAAGGTTCGACCTTGTCCAGAGCATCACCTGTCCCGTCAGCTTTTTCGGAATGAAGATATACGAATTGTTGACGCTTGTAGAACCTGATGAAAGATACCAGTCGGTCAAGATGGCTCCCGTTCCATTGTTATGTACCAATGTATATTCGCTATTACCCCCTGTATCAATGGTTCCGCCGCCTTTAATCTTCCATCCGTTTGAGAGTCCGTAGCACCAGCTCCAAGTACTTGCCGGTGGGTTGCCTTCGGCATCTACCAGTGTCAGGTTCTCAAAGTCTTCTATTAACTCTTCAGCGTTGGAACTGATGTTTCCCAACAGAAAAGCTGATAGGGTCAGTAATAGTATTTTTGCTTTCAATTTGTCGTATTTTTTGACGTTATTCTTTCGTTTTCTTATTTTAAGCGCACAAAGATACAATTTTTATTCGAAATCTTTGGCATAAAGATTCTTTATTCTTTGTTTTTTTGTTGTTTTTAACTAATTTCTGTTCAAAAAGAAAGCCGGATAGGTCTAAAAGGAACCTGTCCGGCTTTTGGAGTATTCGGTAACAGTGATTACTTCACCACTACACGCTTGCCATTGATGATATAGAGTCCACCCTTGCGGATTTTCTCAGCCTTCTTACCATCGATGGTGAAGATCTTTACGTCCTTGCCGTTCTTGGCCATGATGCTGTTGATACCGTCGGTCTGTTCAACGACCCTGATCCATTTCGTCTCAAGGGTAGCCACATGGACCTGGATGTTCTTGCCCTCGTATGAGCCGTCGATAGCAAACTCTACCGTCTCAGTAGCATTTCCGGCAACAGTGGCGATGGTTGTCTCACCGATCTTCTCGATGTCCTCATTGTAGATGACCACTGCAACATCATTGGCTACCACATTACTGCTGTTGGTCACGCGGATTCTTACGGTATAGCCGTTGTCGTTCTTCAAGGTTAAGGCCTCGAAGCTCAGCTTGGCCTCAGGGGCAGCTACGGTGTAGGTCTTCTCCATTTCGTTGTTGGTCTTGTCGACATCAACATCGATAGTCAGCAGGTTGTCATCCAAGACTTTCACCTTGGCAATGAGCTTAAACTCACCGACGGTCAGTTCTGACCCTAAGATCTCAAAGGCTACATATTTCTGCTCGCCAGCCTTAATGGATACTACGGCACCTTTTCCGGCAAGATTACCGTCTGCATTGGTGTAGTCAATGGATACATCGGCATTCTTCACGTCAACATTACCGAGGTTCTCCACCCATACATATACCATGTTGGTATCATTGTCAACGCTCAGGTTGCCCTGGATAGCGGTGATGGCCAGGTTGACCTTCTCCTCTACGGGTTCGGGCTTCACAGTGACGTTCACCTCGGCCATGGCCTTGGTTGCTATCACATACATGGTGTAGGTACCTGCCTTAGAGAACGGATTCTGGACATTCTCGAAGGTGAGTGTGGTCTCAGTGCCAGCAGCGAGAGAAGCAATGGTCAGACTGTCGATGGTCTGGTTGTAGAACAACTTCACCTCTACGTTCTTAGCGTCAATAGTGCTGGTGTTCTTCACCGTAGCCACCACGTTGAACTTCTCGGCATCAAACTCTACCTCAACGGGCTGTGCTGTGATAGCTAAGACGGGCTCGGTAGCCACGTTGCTGTTAACAACGTCGTACTCACGGGTCATCGTAGTAGTCTTGCTGGTGTTGTCGGCCACGGTAACGGTAGCCACGACGGTAGCCTTCTCGCCAGCCTTCAGACCTGCGATAGGCAGTGTGAACGTAGCATAGCCGTTCTTGCCAGCCTTCATCTCTACGGTCTGTGCCTCCAGGGCTGTGTCGTTCAGCTTCACGCTGAAGGTAGCGGTAGCATCCACATTACCCTTGTTCTCAGCCCATACGCTGATTGTGTTGATGGTATCGTTGGCCAGGTCGATGTTGCTGATACCCTGGATAGCGGTCAGAGCCACCTCAACGACAGGAGTCTCAGGTTCGGGCTTCACGGTGATATTCACCTCGGCCGTTGCCTTGGGAGCCATCACGTACATGGTGTAGCTGCCAGCCTTGGTGAACGGATTCTTCACGTCCTTGAAGGTGACAACGGTCTCGCCCTCAGCAGCCAGGTTGTCAATAGTCAGGCTGTCGATGGTCTGGTTGTGGAACAGTTTCACCTCCACATCCTTGGCAGCGATGGCACTGGCGTTCTTCACGGTAGCCACCACGTCGAACTTCTTGGCACCGAACTCTACCTCAACGGGCTGTGCTGTGATTTGGAACACAGGCTCGGTAGCCACAGAGCTGTTCACAACGTCGTACTCGCGGGTAAGTGTAGTGGTCTCGCTCGTGTTACCCTCTACGGTAACGGTAGCCACAAGAGTAGCCTTCTCGCCAGCCTTCAAACCTGCTATAGGCAGGGTGAACATGGCATAGCCGTTCTTGCCAGCCTTTACGGTGACGGTCTGAGCCTCCAGAGTGGTGTCGTTGAGCTTCACGCCGAAGGTAGCGTTAGCGTCCACGTTGCCTTTGTTCTCAGCCCAAACGCTGATGGTATTGATGGTATCGTTGGCCAGGTCGATGTTGCTGATACCCTGGATAGCGGTCAGAGCCACCTCCACAACGGGAGCAACATATTCTGTCACATTTACGTCCACGTCGCGAGTTGTGGTGGCGGCAACGCCATTGATGCTTACCACGCGTACATAATAGGTATAGTTGCCAGCCTCCAGCTTGCCGAGGTTGAACTCTACGTTAGCCTCTGCGCCGGCAGCGATGGTCTCAACGGCCTGCATGATACCTACCAGCGTGTACTCCGTGTTCTCAACCTTGTAGATGCCAACCTTCACGTTCTTTGCCTCCACATCACTGGTGTTGCTCAGTGTAGCGGCAATCTTCACCTCGTCCTCGTTAGTAGCCTGAACGGTGGCAATCTTAGCGATAGCGATTTCTGCCTTGGGAGCGGGACAGCTCAGTGTGAAGGTACGCATATTGTCTTCACCATTGTTGTCCTTGAAGTTCGTGAACACGGTGAACTCATAGTCCTTGCCCTGCTCGAAGGTATAGGTGAACTTCATGGTGAACATCTTGTAGTTGCCCTCGGCGCCAGCCTTCACGTCAACAGTCTGTTCAGCCAGGATAGTGGGATAATCCTTGTAGAGTTGAACGGTCACATCCTTAGCATCAGCGTCGCCTTGGTTGAACACGCTCACGGAAACAGAGATCTCCTGCTCGCCAGCCTCTACGTTCCAGCCACGGATGGGGTTGATCATTATCTCGGCCTGAGGCACCATCTCGCCAGAGGCAACGGTCAGTTCCTTGCTGATAGAGTTGTTGTCGGCATTTGCATCGTTTTCAGCAGCAATGGTAGCTACGAAAGTGGCTGTCTGGCCAGCGGTCAGACCCTCAACGGGCAGTGTGAATGTGACGTAGCCCTGACCCTCAGCCTTGATGTTCTCAACGGTCTGAGCCTCCAGAGCGGTACCGTTCAGAGTGGCATTGACAGTAGCTGTAGTAGCTACATTACCCTCGTTCTTGTACCATACCATTACCTTGTTCTCTTCCTTCAGGTTGATCTCGGTCACACCCTGAATCTGAGTCAGAGCCATATCGACGAAGGGAGTCTCGGCCTCCTGGGCGAAGGTAACAGTAACCTCGGCCTGAGTCTTGTTCTCTACCTGAACATAGTACTTGGCAGTAGTACCGGCCTCACCAATCTCGTTGACGGTGAAGGCAACCTCTGTCTCATTGCCAGCGGCGAGAATAATATCAAGTGCCTTTTCATCTACCGGGTTGATACCCTTCAGCAGTTTCACAGTCAGACCATTAGCAGCCACCTCGCTGGTGTTCTTCACGGTAGCCTTGATCTCGAATTGGGTAGCACCGAAGGGAACGGTGACATCAGCGGCAGTTACGCTGAAGGTAGGTTCATCGGGAGCAACAGCCTTCACGGTCAGGTTCTCGGTCTTGGTGTTGTCTGCGGGAGTAGCGTCGCCTTCAAGCACAACAGTAGCAGTGACATTCAGCGTCTCGCCCTCAATACCCTCAGAAGCAATCTGGAAGAAGGCATAGCCCTGCTCACCAGCCTTGGCGCTGACAGCCTTCTCAAGTGTGGTCTCGCCATAGCTCAGTGTCACCTTGGTATCCTTCACGTCCACGTTGCCGTTGTTCTTCACGGTCACGGTAATGTTGCTTTGCTCTGCGCTCAGGTCGATAGTACCCTGAATGCTCTCGATGGCCACGTCTTTCACCTCAGCCTGAGTCTCCTTGGCAAAGGTTACAGAAACCTCTTTCTGGGCGTTGCCAGCCTGTACATAATACAGAACGGTCTTGCCAGCCACGAAGGGCTTGTCCTCAGAAGCCGTGATGGTGAAGGTCTCTGTGGTTGACTGATCAGCCTGCAGCACGATGTCGAGCATGCGGGTCTCTACCTCAGTGATACCCTCCAGCAGCTTCACTGTCAGACCGTTAGCGTTAACCTCGCTGGTATTCTTAATGGTAGCAGCGATGGTGAAGCTCTCAGCACCGAAGGGAACGGTCACGTTCTCAGCCTCAACGCTGAAGGTAGCCTGAGGAGCCTCAGCAGCCTTCACGGTCAGTTTGCCTGTCAGTTCGGCAGTCTTGTTCTCGTCGTATTCCACCTTAGCGGTAACGTCCAGCTCTCCAGCGGTCAGGCCCTCTGTAGCCACAGCTACAAATGCATAGCCCGTCTCACCAGCCTTCACGTTAACGGTAGCAGTACCCAGTGTCTGTTCGCCTGCAGTCAGGGTGACGGCAGCATCCTTTACATCAGCAGTACCGATGTTCTTTACAGTTACGGTGATATTGCTTGTAGTAGCAGCCAGATCTATAGTACCCTGAATAGCCTCAACAGCCAAATTTGCAACAGGAGCCTTGACAACGATGTCGAAGTAAGCTGCAGCCACAATCTCGCCGCATGTAACCCAAGCTTGCATCTGGTATGTGCCAGCCTTGTCGAAGTTGTCAATCTCGAAGGTCACGTTTTGTTCAGCCTCAGCTTCCAGGCCGTAGATCCACTTGCTCTCGCCAATCTGCGTAGTTCCCTGAATCAGTTTCACCTCTGTCTGGGCAGCCTTCTCGTTGCCAGTGTTCTTGACGTTCACCACAACCTTCACCTTAGTATCGGTGGTCAGCACCTCCACTTTCTCAGCGGTAACGGTGAATGCAGGAGATGGGGTAGCCTCACCAGAGACGATATTGAGAGTCTTGGTAACCTCTGCAAGATTGCCTTCCTTGTTGTTCTCAACATTCAGAGTAGCTGCGAGCGCAGCCTGTCCGCCGGCCACGAGATTTGCGGTAGGCAATGTGAATGACTTATAGCTCTCGCCCTTGGCAATAGCCTCAGTAGCCACCTCAGTGCCGTTCATCTTCAGCGTGATGGTAGCGTTCAGTTCGTCAACAGTGCTGTTGTTTGTAAACCATACCTGCACGGCGTTGGTCTCGTTCTTCAGGTTGATTTCTTCCAAACCACGGATGTCAATCAGTGCGATGTCGACAAACTTCTCTTCGTCGGCAGGAGCAACGGTAACTTTAACATAGCAGCCGTACATATTATCAGTGGTCATAGCCTGCAGATTGTATTCGCCTTCTGCGGTGAAGGGGTTAGCAACGGTAAAGGTCAATACCTGCTCGGCATTTACCTCCAGAGCATTGGTTGTCTGAGCCTCGCCTAACTTATTCATGCCGTTCAACAGTTTCACCTCGGCAGCACCGGCAGCGTCGCCAACATTCTTAACAGTAACCTTTACGGTAAAGGTCTCTTCGCCAACCTTGGTCTCTACATCCTGAGCGGTCAGATTGAACTTGGCGGTGGGAACAGGAGCAGCTTTTACCGTCAGCGTAGCATCCAGCTTGGCAGTCTTGCTCTCATCAAACTCAACAATAGCGGTGACATCCAAATTGCCAGCCTCCAGACCTTCAGAAGCCACAGTAATATAGCAGAAGCCCTGCTGTCCGGCCTTTGCCGAAACGGTAGCAGTGCCAAGCACTTTCTCGCCAGTCTTCAGCGTAACAGGAGCATCGGTGATATCAACATTACCCTTGTTCTGTACAATTACGCGTACATTATTAGTAGTGTTAGCCAGGTCAATCGTACCATCTACGGCAGTAATAGCCAGATCCTTCACTTCCTGAACAGGAGCCTCAGCTACGGTAACAGCAATTTCCTGCTGAGCCATCGTCTTCTCGTAGGCCTTGACAACAACCCAGTAATTCAGAGAGCCTGCAGTAAAGCCTCCTCCTGGAGCATTCACGGTAAAGGTCACGTCCTTCTCCTCACCGGCAGCCAGGTTGACAGTCTGAGGATCAACCACATTCTGGACATTGCGCTGCAGCATCACCTGAACACCAGTAGCTGCAACGGTCTCGCTCGTATTCTTCACTTTTGCCACAACCTGATAGCTGGTTGCATCGTAAGCCACGTTCACGTTCTGTGCAGAAACGGTGAATGTAGCCTCAGGGGCCTTCTTCGTGAAGGTTACGGTCTTCTCAATATTCACAGCCTCAGCATTATCTGCGGTCAGCGAGAGCTTGACAGTATGCTCGCCGGCCTTAAACTTCGTAACATCGTATTTTGCATTCCAGAAATTCTGGCTGTTGGCACCAATGTTTAGTGTACCAATAGCCTTAGAGACGTTCTCTGCACCGTCAACATAAAGAGTCAGTTTAGCGTTTTCAGCAGCAACTGTACCCTGGTTCTCATAGTAAACCACAAATACACCATTGATATCCATATCGTATGTGTCAGCGATATTGTCCTGAGAAATAGTTAGTTTAGGATCCAGGGTAACAGGAGTCGTGCCTTTGCTTGTGTATGTTACGGCAATAGATTGGATAAAGCGATTCCCGTCTTGTTTTTTGGCACGGAACATGATGTTATTGGCTTCACCTTCCCATGTGGTAGTTTTTGCTGTAGCATCATTGGTAATACCATTTTCACTGACGTTTTTGCCATCAGAATCGCAGGTAGAAAGCCTAGCGGCACCAGAGGAAAATGTGAAAACGATTTTCGAAATGGTAACATCGTCATTAAGACCCTTAATGGATACAATGTTGCCATTAAGAAGTTTAACGCTTCCATCTTCGTACTTGGGCTTGTTGTCATTTGTTCCCATACTCCAAGAAATCTGAATGTTTAAGTCAGATTCTGGGTTGATGATAGAAGACAACGCGTCATTAGATGACGATAGCCAAGTAACAGTTTTTGCTTCCTGTGCCATCAAATTTCCGCATAAAACGGAAAAAATGGTCAGGAACATTAAACGTAAAGTTCTTGTCATGTTGTTTTTTGTTAATTAATAATTTTATAATGTGTTATGTTATTGTTGAAAAAATAAGCCAAAGAAAAAGATACCGCTTTTACAAGCGATATTCTTCCTTTGGTTGATTATTCTTAGATTTTGGCCTGCAAAAGTATAGACAATTTTTGAAATATGCAAATTATTCGCATAAAAAGTTACTTTATATTTCAATTACATGGTAATTATATGTTTTGTCTTTAACATGAATTGCCATGAATGCCCCGTTAATTATCCATGAATATCAATTATATGAGAAATTTATGTTCAATTACATGGTAATTATATGTATTGTCTTGAACACGATAGGCCAACGAATGTTTACTTATAAATAAACAATCACGTTAGATCAGAAACTTTACAATGTCAACATCAACTCCAAGGCTTTGGGCAATTTGCTCGGGAGACATACCGCTATTCAGGAGCAGGCTGATTGAAGCACGAAGCATTTGATTCTGTTCCTTGATGGTGTCCCCTTGTTCCTTGATGGTGTCCCCTTGTTCCTTGATGGTGTCCCCTTGTTCCTTGATGGTGTCCCCTTGTTCCTTGATGGTGTCCCCTTGTTCCTTGATGGTGTCCCCTTGTTCCTTGATGGTATTCCCTTGTTCCTTGATGGTATTCCCTTGTTCCTTGATGGTATTCCCTTGTTCCTTGATAGTAGCACCCTGCTCGGCAATGGTTTGGTCGCGCATCAGGATTTCGGTGTCACGCTTCTCAATGGCACCATAGTATTCATCCTCCACATTCATCTTGTGACGCATGTCGGTATCTGCTGCTGCCATCGTCAGACGGTGAAGGATATGCTCCATTTCTGCATCGTCACCGTATACATGATCATCAAGACGTAACAAACGGGCATCGTTCATGTCCTTGTTTGTCTGGTCAAAAATGCTCAGCACCATGTCCAAGCGGTTCTTGCGGTTCAGATGGCCGTGCAGACGAGGAATCTGCACGATGATGCTATTGTGGGTGAGGCTGTCGACAAAGGCATTTGGAAGTCCTTTTGTCACGACGTTGTTGTCGTAGTCAAGAGACTGGTGGTTGACATAAAGCACCGGTTCCTCGATGTCGCCAACCTTATGACCAAGCAGATAAACGGCTACCATCGGCAGGGCATGGCCGGCATCCTGCATATTCTTCGGATTTGAATAGTGGACACCAAGATACTGACGGAAGCGTAATGTTTCGGTCTCTAACCATGTCTTCTGAAGTTCAATCAGAATGAGTTTTTCCTTGCCGTCTTCATCACGGACGGTGGCACCAAAGTCGATACGAAACACGGAAAGCGTGTCGCGGTTCTCGTCACTGTACTCATGGGGACGTACCTCTACAGACACCACATCCACCTTCAACAGGGCAGAAAGAATGGTTCTGGCAATGCGCTCGTCCTCCATCAGGTACTTGAACACTATGTCGTATATCGGATTAGCTACTATCATCGTCCTTGAATTTTACTGTTCCCGTTGCAAAAGTAAGGATTATTTTTTTAATGCCCAACTTTTCAGTACATTATTTTGTATAAAATCAACGATAGCTGATTCAAGTCAGATTTGCGCAATCTGCTCTGCTGTAAGATCGCAAATGTCAGCGATATCCTCGATGGAGTACCCTTTGGACTTCATCTTGCGGGCAGCCTCAATAGCCTTTTGCAGGGCACCTTCGGTTCTTCCTTCCGCTCTCCCTTCGGCTCTTCCTTCGGCTCTTCCTTCGGCTCTTCCTTCGGCTCTTCCTTCGGCTCTTCCTTCGGCTCTTCCTTCGGCTCTTCCTTCAGCTAATCCTTCTTCGCGGGCTGTCGAGAGCACGTCGTTCTGAATCATGACGGCCGTCTGGTGCTCTTCGTATGCATGGCGGTCGGCATTGCTGAGCATCATGTACTGCAGCTTCTCCTTTGCCTCGTTCAGTCCCGGAGCCGTAGTGTCATCTTTGATATGGCCGTTCTTCAGGTAGTCCACCCATTCTTCCAACGGTGTGGTGGCCACATCGTTGAACTGGTTGACGCGTATGATGAAGTATTCGGGGAACACCTCCTCGGGTGTCTTCATGCGGATGGTGTCGTCTTCTTTGACGTTGATCTGCAGGGTGTCGTGGGTGTGCACACCTACAAACTTGCTGGTTCCGTGATACAGGAAGTCAGTACCCCTGCCCAGGTCGAAGTAGACGATGCTGATAGAGTACACCTTCTTGATTTCCTTGAACGTGTTGCCCAGTTTGATATGCTCTGTGATGGTTTTCGCCGTGCCGTAGAGTATTCGTTCCAGGTAATAGAGTTCACGCGTCAGCTGTACCTCGACGATGAATATCTCGCCCCTATCGTTCTTCGCCTTCAGGTCTACACGGTTGAACTTGTCATCGGCATTTTCCTGGTTTCCCTCGCTTTCCAGCAGTTCCACGATGTGTACCGGCTCGTTGAGCAGAACGGTCATCAGTCCTTCCAAAACGCCGAAGTTGGCCTTGTCGCGCAGCATCCGCTTCACGGCCCAGTCAAATCTCACGTATTTATTCTCAGCAATCATGTCATACTGTTTTTTTTAGTTCCATGCATTATCTGTGTTTGCAAAGTTACAACGATTTTCTGAACTGTGCAAAGAAAGTAAGAAAAAGTTGCAGAACGAAGAAGGGGATGCACTCCCAAACGGTGCATCCCCCTCGTTTCTATGAAGCAGGTTAGAAGTCCTCTTCTTCCTCGTCTGCCCATTCGTCGCGACGGCGGCGCGAGGTGAACTCGTCTACCTCTACCTCGGATATGGTGATCTGCTGGTCTCCGTTGCCTGAACTGCTGAAACTGCTCGCAGCTATGATGGTGGATAGTTCCACCTTATAGGTGCTAATGCTCGGGGAAATATATATCTTTCTCATTGTTCTTTCTTTTTTTTTGTTAAACACAAATTACCATGTTTTTTTCTTGAACATGAATTACCATGAATTACCCACGAATTTTCATTAATGATAAATTATATGGTTCATTAATGGTAATTATATGTTTCAGAGTCTTCTTACTTAATCACGGTCTTTTTACCATTGACGATATAGAGCTGCCCCTTCTTCAGGTTCTCCACCTTCTGACCCTGGAGGTTGTAGACGGCGGTAGCAAACTCTTCACTATTCACTCTCAACTCTTCACTTATAGAAGTCGTGTCATCATCGCCAACGAATACCACACGTGCACCAGCAGGCACACCATTGAAGTAAGCACGGAAGCCCTTCATCGTAGCTTTGTCATTGGCCTTTGCAATCTTACCGGCAGCGGTGAGACCATACTGGTCACCATCGATTTCGCTGAAGGTAACGGGAGCGTAAGTTCCCACGAAGCTCACATCATTGAATGAAGCGTTGCCAGCAGTGGTTCCAACAGTCACATTGGTCAGTGCGAATGCTTCTAAAATTGCATTCTCTACATATACCACGTAAGGTACGCCAGCCGTGAGTGTCTCTCCTTCAACAGGCGAGAAGGTCAGCGTCTTCGTTCCGTTATCGTAAGCAGTGAATGCAAGGGCCTTAGCACCTTCACCTAAGTTAGACAGTGCGAAGTCGAACGGCAGGCATACGGTGTTCCAACCAGCTGCAAAGGTGTGAGTCAGTGTTACGTTGAATGTTCCTGCGGTAATCTCACCTGGATCAACAGTCTCATTGAGCGTGTAGTTCACCTTCATTGCGTTCACTGCAGTAGCGAAGGCCTCAGTGTCATCGCTGTAGTACACCTTGATCTGAGCCGTCTTGTTCTCAGGAATAGCGTAGTTGAACGAGAAGGTCTTCGTGACGTTCAGGGCAATCTCCTGGGCATCAGCAGTCTGTTCCTCTTCACCATCAACGAACAACTTAGCATAGACACCCGTCTCAGCAGCAATCAGCGAGGTCACGGTAGCGGAGACAGTAGCATCGTTGCCTTTCGTCGTCGTTGCAGGGAAGCTGGTAGCGGTGACATAGAGGTCACGAGTGTTATTTTTCTTGGTCCAGCCGAGGAAGTTGTCAACCTTTACACGAGCACCAGAAATCTTCACGTAGTAGTCACCTGTGGTGAGTCCGCTGATATTCACATCCTGATAACTTGTAGTCAGCGTCAAGCCACCCAAGTCAACAGGAGTCCATGTTACTCGGTCCTGAGAAGTATAGACATTGAAAGTAGGAGTACTGCTGCCAGACTTAGCTGCCTGGAATGTCAGCACGTCGCTTGTACCAGCAACAGTGAGCTGCTCTGTAATCAGGTCAGCGATACCGCTTGCTGTGTTTTCTGCACACTGGCTACTTACCTCCCAGTATCCGCCGAAGTACCAACCAGCAGGCTTGCCAGAAGCGAACTGCTCGTCAAGAGCATTGGGATTCAGAACGGTTGCGTTGTAGTTGATGACGAAATTACCAAGACCGGTCTCAACAGTTACTACACCTTCCTTGTATTCGTAAGGAGCAGCAATAGGCATCGTGATAGTCAGCGTAGCAGACTCACCGTTAGCAAGAGCGGTCTTGTCGATGGTTACCGTAGCCTCTCCTGTCTTTGTAACAGGATTGGTGATGTTCAGCGTACCGTTACCCACATTGCTAATGGTATATGTAGCAGTTGCCTCAGTCTTGATTGAACCGAATTCCTCTATAGTACCGTTCTCAACAACAGCACTCTTGGTAACCTTAATCATCGGAGCATCGTTGTTCAGCGTACCACCGTAGATGTTGTCAAGCTGAATGTAGTAACGGCCCTTGAACTCGATAATAGCGGTAACTGCGGCGTCATTCTCAAGGTCAATCTCGTGTGAGCTGAAGGTGCTGCCAGAGGTATTGATAGAAGCAGTATAATCAGTATAGTCTGACCAGCTGATACCACCATCCACACTGTAGCGTACCTTCAACGAACCAGAGTATGGGTTGTATGCATCGAAATAGAGCTTCTCACCTGCAGCCAGGTTGATGGGCTGTGTAATCAGGCTGTTCTCTTCAGAGGCGGTTGTTCTAGCTGTAGAAGAAGATGTACTCCATAAACCAGTCTCTACGAAGCTTGAAGGAATCTCGCTTGCGAAGTCTACATACCACTTCGAAGCATTGCGTGTCTTACCACTCAGAGTAATCACCTTGTCAGCCAAACCATCGGCAGAGATGGTCAGTGTCGCATTGTGCTCCTTATACTCGGTGCTAGCCTTCATGGTTACGGTAACGGTAGCGGTGTTCTCGCCAGTGGCGGGAACAGTAGTCTTGCTGACAGTAACCTCGAAGTCGTCCTTGTCATCGCCAGTTAAGGCTGCAGCAAGATTCTCCATATCTGCTGTACCGCTATTGGTCACGGTGATAACGTAGTCTGTAGCCGTTGTCTGCATGCTGAAGTCGTAGCTTGCATCGGCAGGTGACAGTGTCATTACGGGCTTAGCAACAGCGGTGAAGCCATAGATGCGCTGGATATCAATATATCTGCCCGTGAACTCAATCTTCACCTCCTCGGCAGCAGGGATGTCTGTGATAGCCTGGAGCTGATAGCTGGTTGCGGAGTAAGTGTAGGTGAGTGTTGACGTGCCAGTAGTCCAGTTTACACCATTGTCGGTAGTGTAGCGATAAGTCAAAGTCGGAGCTGTGTAAGAAGAATTACCCTTAGCCTCAATTGCCAACTTCTCGCCAGCAGCTACTGTATATGTACCAGTTGTAAGTGTCCCGCTGTTATAGCTAATAGTAGCCTTGTTAGACGCTGCACTCCAATAAGTTCCACCATCCCAACCAGCGGGGAAGTCATCGAGAGTTGTGAAGTTGACATCAGTCTTCGAACCAACGACCGCACCACTTGAAGTAACGGTGAAGGTACCCAGCGTGTTGTCGGCATTGTCCTTAGCTGTCAGCACGACATTGCCTGCGTGGTAGCCCTCGTTGTTCTCAGCATCGTTAGCCATAGCGATAGTCAGCGTAGTGCTCTCGCCAGTAGCCAGAGAGGTTGCACCCAGCGTAGCGGTGAAGCCAGCAGGAGCATCAGTCTTGCTGAGGGTCATCGTACCTGTACCCGTGTTCTTTATATAATAGGTAGCAGTCTTGTCCTCATTGACGAAGCCCCAGTTGTTGGTGGCACTGCCAGTGGTAATCTCAGAAGCAAACAGAGCGTCGCTGAATACATCAAACTCAGGATCGTTAGCGTCGTATGTCAGGCCATTTAATCCATTAACAATCACATACTTACCAACCAAGCGGATTCTGTTTACAGTTGTTGGAATGTCATTGAGTTCAACCACAGTAAAGCTACTGTTGTTCAAAACATCATTTGAAAGAGTCGTTTCATAAGTCCAGTCACTCTCAGCTGTGTCATAGCCTTGAACTTTTACATAGTAGCTATTGCTGTTGCTCTGAAGCTTGGCGCTAATAGCAAGTTTCTGAGTGGTAGCAACTATCTTTGGCGACGTCATCGTTGCATTGCTGCTATATCCTGCAGTAGCACCATTTTCATTGAATGTCCATCCGCTATTCTCCCAACGGTCAGGCTTAGCAGTAAAGGTAGTAAATATCTTCGTATCATCAGCCACATAGCCCTTCACGGTAAAGGTCTTGTCTGCAACGTCATCACCACTGATGGTAACAGTACCTGTCTGTGAGCCCAAAGCAGTAGTCTTCAGTGCAACGGTGAATGTTACGTTGCTACCAGCAGCAATCGAAGTAGCGTTGTCTGCCACAGCAATCTCAAAGTTTGCATTGTCGCAAGTTACGGCAAGACCTTCCAAAGTTGCTGTACCACTATTTGTAATGGTATAGGCATCAGAAGTCGTCTTTGACGAAATCATGCCAAAACTCTTCGTTGTACCTGCAGCAGCAAACTCCATGATAGGTTCAGCGACAGCCTCGAAACCATAAATCTGACGGATATAAGCATATGTTCCCGTGAACTTCATCAGCACATCGCCAGCAGGAATACCAGAGATTGCCACAATCTTATAATCTGTTCCCAGACTGCTGGTCAGTGAAACAGGATCAGACCAGTTTTCACCATTGTCGGATGAATAGCTATAGTTCAACTGGCTATCATCAGTATTATCATATTTCTTTGCTTCAACAAGCAGCTTATCACCAGCAGTTACACGCAGCGTAGTTGTGATAAGGTCGCTGGCAGAAGACCAGATACGAGCTGCACCACTATTAATTGCCCAGTTGTTGTTCTGCCAACCAGCGGGGAAGGCGGTGAGCACTACATTGTTCTTAGTTCCTGTGATAGCACCATTGGCATTCACTACGAATGTACCCAGTACGGCATCATTGTCGTGGTTCTTTGCAGTAACGGTAATAGTGCCTTCGTGCAGACCCTCAGTTGCAGTCATTGTCACAGTCAGCGTAGCCTTCTCGCCCTCAGTAAGGGCAGCATCATCAACAGCAGCTGTAAAGCCGTCTGCCTGTTCAATAGTCAGGTCAATCTGTCCGTTACCAGTATTCTTGATATAATATACCTGAGCCTCAGCAGCAAAACCGAAGTTCTTTGTAGCAGGAGAAACCTGTGCTGTAGTACAAGCCTCATTGCTATACAGACCAAGAACAGGATCGTTTACGTAAGTGAAGCCGTTGAATACGTTGATGTATGCATAGTAGCCAGTGAGCTTAACCTTGGCAACAGTTGTAGGCATATCATCAATTGACAGCAACGTATAGCTTGAAGTGTTCAGACCGCCATTGCTACTGTTATAAGTAACAGGATCATAAACGGTATTACCATCTGCATCCAGTCCCTCAACAATGAGAGAGCCACCACTCCAACCTAACTTAACATTAAGGGCAAGTACATTACCTTCACTGACAGAAATCTTTGGCGTAGTCATTGTCCTTGAGGATGTGCCAGAATAAGCGCCTGTTGATGCATTGAATGTCCAGCCAGAAGCTACAGCCCAACGGCTGACAGAACTTGCACTTGCAAAGGTCTCAAGAATCTTAGTATTGTCAAGCATATAACCACTGACATTAACAGTCTGAGCCTCAATCTCAGTACCATCAATAGTGACAGTACCATTCTGCTGACCAAGTGCGCTAACTTTTACTTTCACAGTCAGCGTAGAGCTGGCATCAATTGTTGTAGCTGTTAAAGCATTACCCTCAGCATCCGTTACTGCGAAGCCAGCACTGGGAGTAACAGTCAGGCCTGTCAGGGCTGCACCCCCACTGTTGGTGATAGTCAGTGTCAATGCCTGTGCATCAGCATCGCTTACAAGACCAAAGTTATGGCTTGTTGCAGAAAGCTCGATAACAGGAATGGCAGCTAACGTAGTAAAGTCAGCCTTGTTACTCCATCCACTGTAGTCACCACTCTTGTCAGCACGAACGTATGCATAATAAGTGGTGCCTGCTGTCAGTTCAGTAAGCGTGAAAGGATTGGCATCAGCAGCCACCTTTGTTCCCTCTGTGTCAGGATTAAAGTCTGTATCTGTAGAGTATGCTATCTGCCAAGCAGTCTCATCACCACCGTTTGTCCAGCCCAACATTGCTGTAGTGGTAGTCGTAGCTGAATCGTCAAAGTTCTTTGGTTTCTTAGGAGCAGAAGACTGAGGCAGTGAGGTGATGGTCATTTTGGGGAGGAATGCGGCAGAGTTACTGTCGCCATTGTATGAATATATTGCAGAACCTGAGGAAACACCAGTCCACGATGCCGATTTCCATGACCCCGTTGCACTAATTTTGAAGCCAATCATCAAGTTTCCATCTGAATAATCAAATGGTGACTCCAGATCAATGACTAATTTACCTTCGCTGTCAGTAGAAACACTTGCATTAGTAACCTCATCCATACCAGTCCAATCAAAGGTCGTGTTTGCAAATGACGTTGCATCCGTTTCCTTCATATACACCTTAAACTTGGCTGTACCAAAGTCAAGGCTTGCAGTACCATAGAAAGTAAGCTTAGTAATTTGACGGTTTTGAATAGCTGTCAAGCTAGAAGATGGGGTGATAAATTGACTCATCGTCCCGTCTGTATCAGCATAAGAGCCATAGAAAGGTACATATCCGTTTGAGCCAGAGCCATCGTTAACAGTTGTATTTGTCGCTGCCGAAGGTTTGAAACTAATCTCATCGCTCCATTTACTATAATTGCCACTGCCATAGTCGGCACGAATGCGAGCATAATAAGTGGTCTCAGCAGTGAGTCCAGTCAATGTATAAGGTTTTGTTGTAACATCAACAGGAGTCACAGAACCTGCATCAAAACCTTGTGTAGTTGAATATGCAATCTGCCAAGCCGTCTCATCTTTACCATTTGTCCAACTGAATGTTGCAGAGGTTGAGGTGTAGCCTGTAGCGATAAAAGCAGTAGGCTTGGGATATGCCTCAACTTCTGAAACACAGAAATCGTCAATCCAAAGTTTGTATTGATTATTTGCAGTATATTTAATTGCAACATATTTTGTTCCTACTGGTAATGTCCTTGTATACTCAGTCCATGAAGATGGTGCTGTGATATCTGTAGCTTCTAACCATGTAAAAGACCCTGTTTCAGAATTAGAAGTAGAATAACCAACGTTAAAGGTCTCAGTATATGTAGAACCATTTTTATACCAGAAAGACAGATTTAATGTTGCATCTGAAGTTGTAAGTTCTGGAGAAATAAGGTACTGTGGTGGATTTGTGTTGTACCAAAACTGAAATCCTTTGTTACCATTTCGTTTAGCGTCAGACATGATAGCAGTATTGGTAGGTATAGAAGAGCCAGCAATTGTCCATCCTTCACCTGCTAAGTTATTATTCTCGAACCCGTAGCTGTACGGCAGTGCTTTGCCATCCGCCCACGCCGAGCCCCTGCCGACGATTAGGGCAAATAAAAAGAGGAGTAGATTTCTACTCTTCGATAGGTAAAATTGTTTTTTCATTTGCATTTTGTTTTTGTTAATATGAATTGTTTGTTGTGTTATTCGTTTTCATCTTGTATGAACAATATTTTGCGTCAACTTGAGATGTCAAGTTGGCATCTCATGTCACTTCAACTGTGAACTTCTTGCATTCGAACTACTCGATTTTTTCAAGCAGTTACTTTGTATCTCCTGATGCCAACTCCTTCTCCAAAAGCTCGCAGACAAACAGGCTGCCTTCTTCTTGAAGATATGGTTTTGTGACCAGTTGATGGTAGGTGTCGGAAGACGGCATCTGTTCGTATAGTTTCTGTTTCTTACACATAAGTTCTCCTCTATTCCTTTTGTTTATATTGGTAGCTGTTATTTACACAGAGTTAATAGTTACAATTTGCAAATGTAAGGCTTTTCTTTGGAATATGAAAATTTTGAAAACAAAAAAGATGTATTTTGTTGCATTTTTTGTCGAAAAGGGTAGAAATGGGCAGTTTTGGATGGGATTCGCATTATCTTCAACATGAATTACCATGAGATTTCTTGCGTCTTTTTTTATCAATCTGTTTAATCCGTTCAATCCGTTGTTGTTTTTATTATATGCGAAAGTTTATGTTCTTATTGATCGGGTATCATGGCGAAGCATAGAAGTGGTATTGCAAAATGGACTATATTGTTCATGAAAATGGTCTATATTACTTTGTAAAATGGACTATATCAGTTTGCAATATCGTCTATATTGTAACGTCGGCCATACACTTTGACATCGCTGCCGAAATACTTTGGCAATCAGTTTAGTGACGAAACAGTATCGGTATTTTGGGGGATTTGTGTTATTTTTTCACAAAATCGTCTCTAATGAGGAAAATAATTACTAATTTTGCAGCCGCTAATAATATAATAAGGTATATAAGGAATGAAAAAGTACTTCACAATACTTGTTTTGATGCTGTTGGCAGTAGTGGCATCTGCCCAGTCGTTGGTAACAATGGGAAAGCTGTCGCCCTGTCTGTCGGAGAAGGTTCATCAGGAGCAGACCTTGCGTCGTTCCGCTGCTGCAGAGTCGCGCATCAAGGTACTGATGAAACTGGCTGATGGTGTTGATGAGGCCGCATTGTCCGAGAAATACGGGTTTACAGTGGAATGCCGCATCGGCAGTGTGCTGGTAGTCAGTATCAGTCTGTCGCAGGTTGAGGCCCTGGCAGCCGACGAGCAAGTGGTGCGTGTGGAGGCAGAACGCTCGGGACGACCCATGCTCGACATTGTACCAGGGCAGATAGGTGCTGATAAAGCATGGAACGGCACTGCCAATCAGTTGCCACAGGCCTACACTGGTAAGGGTGTCGTGGTGGGTGTCGTGGATGCCGGCTTTGACTTCATCCATCCTTTCTTCCGTGATGCCGATGGTAAGACACGCATAAAATGGGCAAAGGACTATATGACAAACCGCGCATGGACTACCCAGGATGCAGTGACCGCTGCCATGCATAGCTCCGACGCAGCCGAGGTAGCCCACGGTACCCACGTGGCAGGTATCGCCGCCGGGTCGAAGGTAGAGGATGCATCGTGGGATGATAATCCCGTGGTCTATCAGGGCATCGCCTCGGAAGCAGATATCGCAGAGGGGGCTATCGATGCAGCGGTAACCGAAGATGCACAATTGTCGTCGGCAACCACCATCCAGGCTTTTACGGAGATCTTTGATTATGCCCAGCAGATGCAGGAGCCGTGCGTCATCAACTATAGCGTGGGTGAAGCCATGAGCTTCGTGAACAACCGAAAGCTGGAGGAAGAGGCCATCCATACGCTGCTGCAGACACCTGGCCGTGCCATCGTCGTGGCCTCAGGTAATGCCGGCAGCACCTCGCGCCTGGCTCACAAGACGGCAGATATGACTGTGGGCGGATGCGGTGTCTGCTTTAATGACTTTGAGCAGTATGGCACCTATTTCGGTATCGAGGTGAAGGTGAAGTCGGGACAGACCCTGAAGTTGCGCTTCACCAACAGCAACTATGTCATTAATAAGGGGGAGGCAGTCGTGGAGACCGACAAACTGGCTACGACCAAGTTCCTCATGGCAGGTACTCGCATCACCGTGACGGCTAAAGGCACTACGGAAGACGGCTATCAGGCCTACTATCTTACCGCAGGACTGGAAACCACCTTCCAGACTACCGACCGTTTCCTGGTGACCATCGAAGGGGAAGGCGATGCATGGATTTATGCAGACCCATTCTGCGCACAGTTAGAGAATGTGATGACGATAGAAAACCATTCGCTGGCCATGGAAGGCTACAGCATGGCTTGGCCTGCCATGCTCGATGATGTCGTCACCGTGGGAAACATTGCCCACCGCTTTAAGATAGTGACGGCGGCAAACAAATATGCCTCGCAAGGGGGGGTGCCTGTTCCAACCGATATCACGGCGTATGAGTGTACCAAGGGTGAGGGCTATCTGGCCAAGTCGTCATCGGTAGGACCTACCATCGACGGACGCATGAAGCCCGATGTGTGTGCACCTGGCGTGAACATTGTCTCGGCACAGAGTTTCTTCATCGATGATGATACCTATTACAGCTTGGCACAATGGGATATCGCCGTCCTCGACACGGAGTATGAGACTTGGGGATCAGCGGCTGGCTATTTCCACGTAATGGCGCAGACGGGTACTTCGATGTCGGCACCTGCCGTAACGGGTACTATAGCCCTGTGGATGCAGGCCGACCCATCGTTGACAACGGCAAAGATCAAGGAGGTGATTGCTGCCTCGTCGCGTCAACCCGACAGCGAGCTGCAGTATCCCAATAACCAGTATGGCCACGGCGAGATAGATGCCTATCGAGGCCTGTGCTACATCTTAGGCATCGACAAGATTGAGGGCATCACGGCAGCACAGCCGCAACTGGCCACTTTCCACCTGAACGGAAGAATGCTGACCGTACGGTTTGCTGAGGCAATGCCTCAGCCTGCAGGATCTGAGGTGAAAGTATTCAGTACCGACGGTCGCCTGCTGCTCACCGAGCGCGGCACCACCATCGACCTCTCGTCGCTGCCCCATGGGGTCTATGCCGTGCAGTTGAATACTGGCAATAAGTCAACGACAGGCTCAACGCTGATAAGACTTTAACATTAAACATTAAACATTAAACATTAAACATTAAACATTATACATTAAACATTATACATTAAACATTATACATTAAACATTAAACATTAAACATTATACATTAAGAATTAAGAATTAAGCATTATAATTATGGCAAAGAAAGCATTATTGATGATTCTCGATGGATGGGGAATCGGTCAGCACGGTAAAGGCGACGTGATTTATAATACGCCTACTCCTTATTTGGATTACTTAACAGCCGTTTCGGCTCACTCACAACTGCAGGCATCTGGTGAAGATGTAGGTCTGCCCGACGGACAGATGGGTAACTCTGAGGTTGGTCACCTGAATATCGGTGCCGGACGTATTGTGTATCAGGACCTGGTGAAGATCAACCGCGCCTGCAAGGATGGCTCTATCGTAGAGAATCCTCAGGTGAAGGCTGCGTATACATACGCCAAGGAGAACAACAAGAAACTGCACCTGATGGGCCTCTGCTCTGACGGTGGCGTGCACTCAAGCCTGGATCATCTCTTTAAGCTCATCGAGGTGGGCAAGCACTACGGCTTGAAGAACCAGACTTTCGTTCACTGTTTCATGGACGGTCGTGACACCGACCCCAAGAGCGGTAAGGGCTTTATAGAGCAGGTGACGAAGGTGTGTGCCGACAACGACGCTGCCATCGCTTCAATTGTAGGTCGTTTCTATGCAATGGACCGCGACAAGCGTTGGGAGCGTGTGAAGGAAGGTTATGATCTGATTGTCAACGGCACCGGCAAGCAGGCTACTGATATGGTGGCTGCCATGCAGGAGAGCTACGACGAGGGCGTGACCGACGAGTTCATCAAGCCTATCCACAACGCTTCTGTGAACGGTTGCATTGAGGAGGGCGATGTGGTGATCTTCATCAACTTCCGCAACGACCGTGCCAAGGAGCTCACCATCGTATTGACTCAGCAGGATATGCCTGAGGCAGGAATGAAGACCGTTCCCGGCTTGCAGTACTACTGCATGACACCATACGATGCCAACTTCCAGGGCGTGCACATCCTCTTCCCCAAGGAGAATGTGGAGAACACGCTGGGCGAATACCTGTCGCAGCAGGGCAAGAAGCAGTTGCATACGGCCGAGACAGAGAAGTATGCTCACGTCACCTTCTTCTTCAACGGCGGTCGCGAGGCTCCCTACGCTAACGAGGATCGCATCCTGGTGGCTTCACCCAAGGTGGCTACCTACGACCTGAAGCCCGAGATGAGTGCCTACGAGGTAAAAGAAAAGCTGGTGGCTGCCATCGGTACCCAGCAGTACGACTTCATCGTGGTGAACTTCGCCAATGGTGACATGGTGGGTCATACTGGTGTTTACAATGCCATCGCCAAGGCCGTTCATGCCGTGGACAACTGTGTACGCGACGTGATCGAGGCTGCCAAGAAGAACGACTACGAGGCTATCATCATTGCCGACCACGGCAATGCCGACAATGCCATCAATGCCGACGGTACACCTAACACAGCCCACTCACTGAACCCCGTACCCTTCATCTATGTCACCGACAACAACTCGGCAACGGTGAAGGACGGCCGTCTGGCCGACGTGGCTCCCTCTATCCTTCATATCATGGGACTGGAGCAGCCTAAGGACATGACGGGTGAAAACTTGATTTGCGACTAATGACCCAACAAGAATTTCAGGCCTGTGTGGAAAAGCACAGGTCTGATATCGAAGAGGTAAGAGAGCGTGCCTATATGCTGCACGAGAGTGTGAACCAGCACTATGACAAGAAGCACCCCTATGGGTTCCATCTTGACATGGTGGCCGATTCCGTATTCAAGTACGGACACCACGTCTGCCAGAATGAGCACGATTTCGTACCTCTTTTCTTTGGTGCTTTCTATCACGACAGCATTGAGGATGCCCGCATGACCTATAACGACGTGACCAAGGCGGCCCGTCTCTTTATGGATGATGACCAGGCCTATATCGCTGCCGAGATGGTCTATGCACTGACCAACGACAAAGGACGCACACGTGCCGAGCGTGCCGGCGATCGCTATTACCAGGGCATACGCGAGACACCCTACGCACCCTTCCTGAAACTGGCCGACCGACTGGCCAACGTCACTTATTCCTTTACGCACGGCAATGCCTCGAATACGCACATGAAAGAGGTGTATCGTGAGGAGATGCCTCATTTCCTCGAGGCTATCAACGCCCATAGCGACGACCCCCGCATGGCCTTGCCACAGGAGATGATTGATGCTATTTTCAAGTTGCTATGAATGTTCAGATAGAGGAATCGTGGAAACAGCACCTGCATGGGGAATTCGAAAAACCTTATTTCGAACAACTCACTGCAAAAGTGCGACAGGAGTATGCGTCAGGCACGTGCTTTCCTCCTGGAAAACAGATATTCAATGCCTTCAACCTGTGTCCGTTCGATCAGGTGAAGGTGGTGATTATCGGACAGGATCCCTATCACGAGCCGGGGCAAGCCCACGGTCTGAGCTTTTCGGTACAGGATGGTGTGGTGTTTCCGCCTTCGCTCATCAATATCTTCAAGGAGATACAAGACGACCTGGGTACCCCCGTGCCTACTACGGGCAACCTGACGCGCTGGGCCGAACAGGGCGTGCTGCTGCTCAATGCCACGCTGACCGTGCGTGCGCATCTGGCTAATAGCCACAGTACCCTGGGTTGGCAGAACTTTACCGATGCCGCCATCAAGGCACTGGCTACCGAGCGCGAACATCTGGTGTATATGCTCTGGGGCGGTTTTGCCCGTTCCAAGGCCTATATGATCGACAAGCAGAAGAACCTGGTACTGGAGTCGGTACATCCCTCGCCCCTAAGTGCTAATCGTGGCGGTTGGTTCGGGCAACATCAGTTCTCAAGGTGTAATACGTATCTGAAAGAAAATGGGATAGAGCCGATTAAGTGGTAGGGCCCACCCCCAGCCCCTCCCCAAGGGAGGGGGGCTAATTAGATACCTAAAATGGAGAATCAAAATACTCATCAAACAAAACATCCCTCCCTTGGGGAGGGCTTGGGTGGGCTTTTGCCTATCCTGCAAATTGGCGATATTCTCATTTCCTCAGACATCCTGACTGAAGAGTTCTGCTGTGACCTTGAAGTGTGCAAGGGCGCCTGCTGTATCGAAGGCGATGCAGGAGCACCCGTCACGCTTGATGAGGTGATGGAGATAGAGAACTGCGTCGATGGTGTATGGAGTGACCTTTCGGCATCAGCACAAGCGGTTATCGACAAACAGGGCGTGGCTTATACAGATCAGGAGGGCGACCTGGTGACGAGCATTGTGGGTGGCAAGGATTGTGTGTTTACTTTCTATGATGATCTGAAATTGTCTGACGGGGAAACTGTCAGACACTGTTGCCTCTGCGCCCTGGAACGCGCAGCAAATTCTCAATTCTCAATTCTCAATTCTCAATTCGTGAAGCCCATCAGCTGCGCACTTTATCCTATTCGTGAGAAGACGTTCTCTGACGGTACGGTGGCATTGAACTATCACAAATGGGACATCTGTAAGTGCGGGCGTGAAAAAGGGAAGGCTCTTCACCTTCCCGTATATCAATTCTTAAAAGGACCGCTCGTTCGCCGCTTTGGTGAGCAGTGGTATCAGGAACTCTGCGATGTGGCTTCAGATTTGAAGCAGCAGGGCTACCTGTAGCCTTCTTTTACGACCTGCGGTATTTCGAAGGGCTCATGCCCACATTCTCCTTGAAGTATTTTCCCAAGAACGATTGGTTGGGGAAGTTCAGCTCCTTGGTAATCTCCTTGATGCTTTTCGTGGTGTTTTTCAGCAGAATACGGATCTCAGAGGTGACATAGTTGTCTATCCATTCGTTAGGCGTGCGCTTGCTTACCTGTTTCACTGTCTCAGAAAGGTACTTGGGAGTGATGCAGAGTTGCTGGGCATACCAGCTGACGCGGCGCTCCGACCTGCAGTTGTCCTCCACCAGCTTGATGAACTGTGTGAAGATGGCATCCGGACGCGACTGATGATAAGGCTGTTCCTGCTTGCTATGATAGATCACATTGCTCATGTCATAGAACATGGCCAGCATCAGCGTGCTGATAAGCTGTTTCAGGAAGTGGTTGCTCTTGTCCTTCAAGCGAAGACGCATCACGTTGAAATAGCTTTGGAACACCTGCTGCTCCTTAGTGCCCAACTTCATCACGGGGTGGTTGCGTGAATAGAGGAACAGTGCCGACATCTCGCTGACATTGTGGATAATCTCATGGAAGAAATCCATTGAAACAACAATGCTGGGTGCCTGGAAATCAGGCGACAGCAGGAATTTGTCAATGATATGACGCTCTGAAACGATGAATATCTCACCCTCATTGACAGCAAACTCACGGGCATCAACCGTATAACGGGCATTTCCTTTGGTACACAGGCCAATGATGATTAAATTTGTTTTACGGGCACTGTCGGGTAGGGGAATCATTCCAATATTCTCAAGGAGAATTAGATTATCGTCCAAGAAGTTTTCGCCACAAACACGCTTAATGTTCTGAAAATTAGTCTCTTGTATCTTTTCCATTTCTGATTTTAGCTTTTTATACTGCAAAGATAAGGTGTTTTTGGCTATTTACAAAAGGAAAATGGAAAAAATGAAGAGTTAAGGAGATGAAAATAACACTCCTTAACTCTTTTTGCTTTTAGACGCTTAGTACTCCTGTACTCTTGTCAATCCTTTAATACAGATAGACCTTGAAGTTCTTCACACTACCAGGAGCACCCTGCTCGGCACGAGGCAGGTATTCGATGGCTTTTACATTCTGCTCTGAACCCAGGTCGATGACGAGGAGGTGAGGAGCCGAGGCGCCCTTCTCCGTCTGCCAGTAGGTGGACTCCTGCAAGTCGAAGACTTTATCGCCCAGATGGTTGCCACCCTCATCCTCTGAGTTGGCGTACTTCGTCTTCCAAGGCTCTCGTGAGATACGCTTGCCGTCGGCGCCCTGCAGATAGAGCTCTGCGATGGCCACGCGGTCGCCGTCCTTCTGGGTAGAGAGACACTCGATAGCGAGATAGCGACCCTTAGCGGTCTTACCGAAGTTGATGGTCTGCCAACCGTTGCCAGCCTTGAAAGCACCAGTGGCTACGGGTGTAGCGCTGTTCAGATCGGGCTTGTCGCCAATGTTGTTGTGTTTATTGCTCTTTTCCAGCTGCAGCTTGTTCAGCTCAGGCTCAGTCTGTCCCCATACAACAGCCTCACGAGGACCAACGATGTCGAGCACAATGATTTCGTTCTTGCCTTTCTTCAGCCAGCAGCCAGGCACGTAGAGCGTCTGTTGCGGACCAATGCTCCAGATGCGGCCCATGGCGTGACCGTTCACATAGACCTGTCCCTTGCCCCAGGTCTCGAAGTTCAGGAACGTGTCGCCCACTTTCTTCAGCGTAAAGTAGCCGCGATGGTAGCCAGGCTTCATGATGTCAGCAAGCTTCTTGGAGCCTTCATAACCCTGTGTTAAGGCAAGGCCTGGAACACTTCCTTTCACCTCACCGGAAGCCACTCGATCATTAACACCCTTAACCATATCAAGTGCCTTAACGGCTGTTTCGTAGTCATCAGGGATGGCCACGTTAGTCCAGTTCTTTGGTGTCAACACCATCTCCACGTCATCGGTCTCTGTGGTCAGTGTGACATTACCGACAATACCCTTGAAGTCCTTGATGGCTCGACCAAAGTTGATGCGACCCATGCCTTCGACAACAATAATCAGTTCAGCTCCCTTCTTAACAGCTGGGATGGTAAGTGATTTCTCGTTCTTCACGCGGTCAATCTTACCGATATATTTCCTATCGATGAACACCTGTGCAAAGTCGTGGAACTCTCCTGTGAGCACGCTCTGCGAAGTGATTTCTGGCAAGCGGGTGGAGTACATCATGGTGCCCCAGCCCATATCCATCTCTTCGAAAGTCTTCAAGGAACCATTAACTGGCTTAGTCATTGCAGACAAAAGGGGTGCAAACTCCGTCAGTTCGAACTTAGGCACGGTGATGATTGGCATGGGAGCCTTGGGAACAGCGGGAAGTTTCTTTTCTGAGTACTTCTGCATCATGGTGCGCAGTTCCCAGAACTTTGGGGTGGCCTGGCCATACTCGTTGATGGGGGCGTCGTAGTCGTAAGAGGTGACATCGGGCGCAAAACCAGGTGAGTTGGCACCAGCCCAATGACCGAACGAGGTGCCTCCGTGAGTCATATAGAGCGAGAAAGAGATGCCTTTACTGAGCATTTCGTCCATACCATCCACCATATCCTTGGCAGGGCGCGTCTCGTGGCGTGCACCCCACTTGTCGAACCAGCCGCTCCAGAACTCAGAGCACATCTTAGGGGCATCGGGGCGCAGTTGACCAAGACGACGGAACTGGTCGTCGATGTTGGCACCCGTGCCGAAGTTCATCGTCCAGGTAAGGTCATCGAGGCCGTTCTTCTCGAAGTTGCTCGACCAGTCGCACTGGAACAAGAGGAGCCCACCCCCATCCCCTCCCAGAGGGAGGGGGGATTGGTTACTTTGCAAGCCTTGTTTTTTTGCGGAGAAAGTATCTGAACGCCCCTCCCTTTGGGAGGGGTTGGGGGTGGGCTCGTAGATTTTGCGCAGACAGTCGCGAATCTCACTGACGTAGGGCTTATCCTCGCCATACGAGCCATACTCGTTCTCCACCTGAATCATAATGATAGGGCCACCGTTCTGGATGGTCAGCGGCTTGAGTTGCTCGCCCACCTTCTCCTCGAAGATCTTTACGCGTTCCATGAAATAAGGATCGCGCTCGCGCAGTTTGATGTCTTTCTTCTTCAAGAGCCACCAAGGCAGACCGCCCATCTCCCATTCTGCACAGACATAGGGACCAGGGCGCACAATGACGTAGAGGCCGTTCTTCTGAGCCAGTCGGCAGAACTCGGCCACGTCGTTATTGCCAGTGAAGTCGAACCGACCCTCCTGTTGCTCGTGGATGTTCCAGAAGATGTAGATACACACGGCGTTCATGCCCAGTGCCTTACACATCTGGATGCGGTGCTCCCAGTAGGGGCGGGGAATACGCGGGTAATGTACTTCGGCAGCCTTTACGATAAAGGGTTCTCCGTTCAACAAAAACGTCTTGTTGCCCGTAGTGAATGTGCCGGGCTTGTTGGCTGCCTGCATCATAGCGGGGGCTGCCAGCATGAGTGCCGCAAGGGCAAAGGTTTTCAGTAGCTTTTTCATAATATCAATTCTTAATGCTTAATTCTTAATTGATACAAAGGTGGTGATGCTGCGAGGGGCCAAAGTCGTGTTGCCGTCGCAGGGGGCGATGGGCTTCAGCGTTTCGCCTTCGGTGTCGCTGGTGCGATAGGACTGCCAAGTGATGGTCGAAGGGGAACTTCGACCCACACTGAAGGAGAAAGGGTATTCTTTGTCGCTGTAGTTGATAGCCACCACTACCCACGAACCGTCTTGATTCTTGTAGGCCGATACCATCACGCCGTAGGGGTCTTCCTTCTCCTTTGAAGAGATATCGTAGCGTACGGCACCAGGACGCACAAAACGACTATAGTTGCCCAGCGCCCACATCAGTCGACTGTCACGGGCCTCGTGACGGCGGTCGAAGACGCGGATGAGGCCGTCTTTATAGTTGCCACCGCAGGCTCGCCACCACGACCAACTCTCGGCATTGGCGTAGCAGAGGTCATGATGGATGACACGCGCCACGTAAAGAGCCGTCTTCATCGAGAAGTCGTAACCGCCACCACCACCAATTTCCTTGTCGTTGTCCATGATACATATCTCCGACTGCCAGAACTTCGCACCGTATTTCCTCAGCGTCTTGTGCAGATCCATGCGAATCTTCTTCATATAAGACACGGGTGTATTGGTCCAATAGCTGTGGGCCAGCATCAAACGGGGCACCAGCGGCGTATCGCCCAGATAGGTCTGTGTACTGTCTTTCGACCAGAACGAGGCGATGGCATTGCCACGCTCCCACGAGGTCTTGTAGATGCCCAGCAGACAGCGCAGGTCGCTCGACTCGTTGACCATGATCTGCGTCTTCAAGCCCTTTTCCGTGAAGGCGGCACTCGTCTTGCGGGCCACCTCGGCAATCTCCCAGTTCGTAGCTGGCGAGCCTTCCTGCTTCGGTCCCTGCCAGTTCCAATGCCCGTCGGGCTCGTTGATTGGCGAGATATAATCGACGTGGATGCCGTGTTCGCGCTCCAGGCCTGCCATACACTCTGCCATGAACTGTGCAAAGGCATCATAGCATTCCGAGCGCAGGTTCAGCGTACCGCCTCGCCCAGTATTCGTAGCCAGTTCGTTCTCCGTGAAAAAGACAGGGGGTGAGTTGAGGAAAGCCAGGAACTTTGGCACACCACGTTCCTTAGCCATCTTCAGGAACCGCACCTGTCCGGCCTGTCGCGTCCAGTCGTAAGTACCGTCGAAACGCAGGAAGCACTCCGTGCGCGTACCTTTATTAATATAAGAGGAATCACCCTGTTCGGCACTGCCTGCACCCAGGTTGAAACGCCATAGCGACAGTCCGATACCGAGCGGCTGTCCGTTGGCATCGTTCTCGGTAGAGAAGAGCCAGTCGGCAATCTTGTTTACTTCCTTTTCGTTCTGCCATAGTCCGATATTCTGCATCGACCACGCATCTGATGCACCGAAATGCTCGATGGTCTGTTGTGGATGCTTTGTATCAATGACGTAAGTCTGTGCCTGCACGGAGAGTGCAGTCATCAGGAGAAATAATATAGTTAGAGGTCTTTTCATCTTCAGTTTTGTTGTACGTCTGCAAAGATAAGAAAAAAAACTGATATTAGTAAAATAATAAGAAAAAAGTTGTACCTTTGTAGCCGAATTAAAAAAAATAAATGGAGATATTCGATTGTATACCGAAACAGCAGATATTGTTTTTCATCCTCTACGGCGTAACGGGAGTGGTGCCACTCATTGCGGCCCTCTACTTGCTGCTGCGCCGAGGCAATGCCATCGCACCGGGCGTTACGCCGCCAGTGCGGTTGCGCCGCTGGACGGCATCATTCTTTGCCGTAATGACATTGGCGCATGTGTGGTGGCTGCTCTTCTACATCTACTCCGGCAACTTGCAATCCGCGGCCTATCTGGTGCTCGTCATGGTCGATTGCATGTTGCTGTTCGTCACCTTCGCCGGCATGTTGCTGGCCATGCTTCAGGACCGCCGCCGGCCGGTGTGGCCCGCCCTCGTGACCATGATACCTTTCGTGGCACTTTGGGGAGCGGTCATGGCTTTCCCCAGTAAACTGTTTGAGCAGATTACCGCGGCATACCTCGTGTTGCTCGGCCTGCTCTTTACCGTACACATGATATTTGCCATCCGCCAGTACGGGCGGTGGCTGAACGACAACTACGCCGACCTGGAGAACAAGAAGGTGTGGCTGTGCCAGGCGGTGGCGCTCGTCAGCATGCTGCTGTTTGTACTCTATGTACTCGCTGTTGACATGGTCTTAATCTGGTTTATACATATCATCGAGCTTGTGCTTGTCGGCCTTCTGCTATGGCGTGTGGAGACGCTACCGCTGTTGGCGCAGAACACCGCTGAGCCCTCACCTAACCCCCAACACCTAACACCAACATCCACAATCTCCACCATCGACCTCGAACAGATTGACCGACTACTGAAAGAGCACTGCGTGGCCACGCAGCTCTATCTGCAGCACGAACTCTCCCTACAGGACCTGGCCCAGGCCATTGGCACCAACCGCTCGTATCTCAGCCAGTATTTCTCGCGTAAGAGCATTACATACAATACCTATATCAACAATCTGCGCATCGACTACTTCATCAAACGCTATCAGGAACTCACCGCTGCCAGACAGGCCGTCGTCGCTCAGGAACTGGCATACGAGAGCGGCTTTAGCAGCTACAGAACCTTCAGTCGTGCCTTCACGCAACGCATGGGCCAGAGCGTAACTACATGGATGGGTCAATCGACAGAGTAACATACCGACATTGCATCATATCCCCGCCGAGTTATCCACAAGGATGACTCGGCTTTTCATTTTTTGACTGGACAAATTTTCAATTTGACTGGACAAATTTACAAAATGTGGACAAATCGTAAAAATCTGCACCTGACAGCGCATTTTGATTTGCACGTTTCAGAGAAAATTCGTACTTTCGTAGCACCAATCACTACTAATTTAAAGAGTGAACATTGTGTGTGACATTTATCAATAGTTAACGATATGTACGAATACAGAGGACTACAAGACATTATTTTCATCTCGCTCTACTGCGGGGTGGCTTTCCTGGCCGTGGTAGCCTGTTTGTACCTGCTGTTCAGATGGAGGAATGTCTTTGCCGACGATGTCAGGTCGAGCCGTAGACTCCGAAGGTGGACGGCGGTGCTGATGGCGACGATGGCAGCAAGTCACGTGTGGTGGTACGTCATCGGGCAGTGGTGGCTGGCCGACGACTGGCTGGTGCGCACCATCACGGTAATCATGCTCGACCGCATGACGCTGGTGCCGCTGACCATGGCGGTGCTGCTGGCCATGCTGCAGGACTGCCGTCGCCCACTTTGGCCGTGGCTCGTGATGCAGTTGCCGGTAGTCATATTTGCTATCGTGGGGATAGACGAGCGTAGTTCGTTCTGTGGCTGCGAGCTGCCGCACTACTGGCAGCTGGCCATGGTCGCCGTCTTTATTGCCTATTATATATATGCGCTGTGGCAGTACGGGCGGTGGCTGCTCGACAACTATGCCGACCTGGATCACAAGGAGGTGTGGCAGAGCCTGGTGTTCGCCCTCGCGCTGCTGGCAGTCTATGTAATCTATACCTCGAACGCCGGGGAACTCATGAGGGAGTACCTGTCGCAGGTTATCTCCATCGTCATCATCGCCTTCCTGCTCTGGCGCGTGGAAACACTACAGGAACTGCCGAGCCAAGAGGACATGAAGGCTTTTTAACACGAATTCTTGGACGAGCCAAGCGCGTAGCGAGTCCCACGAATTATCATGAATAATAATTATTGAATAATTATATGGGTAATTAATGGCAATTATATGTTGAAAAGAAAAAAGACTAACAGACAATTATATGTTAAACAAATAAAACAAAACTATTATGAGAACAATTATCAGTAACATGAGAACAGCGCGGATGGCCATGATGTTCATCCTTGCCATGTTGACCACCCTGACCGTGCAGGCAGCTGCCGACAAGACAGCGCTGGACGCCGCCGTCAGCGAGGCCGAGACCTACAACAGCAGCATCCTTGAGA
>Ga0310694_10000493_pt1 | contig 51609 bp, 72 predicted proteins | sample 174DNAGHGhighgp2_FD_203884 | JGI IMG/M metagenome (GOLD analysis project Ga0310694, IMG submission 203884) | Sheep rumen microbial communities from Palmerston North, Manawatu-Wanganui, New Zealand - 1742 DNA GHGhigh gp2 (v2) (version 2) | ecosystem: Host-associated > Mammals > Digestive system... | reverse complement strand
CGGCTAATCGAAATACAAGAAGAAACGGAAAACGAGTTCAAGAGTAGGATACCTCTCAGAGAAGCTGAGAGGTGTCTCTACGACCGATGATGGGGTAGGGGTGAGAAAATATACCCCCGACTCAAGAAAGGTCTCTGAGAGGCCTTATACACGTTTCTGGAGGAAAGAGGATCTTGGAACAAGAAACGGGAGTCGAGTTTTGATCTTGAATGCCTCTCAGTGAGGCTGGCAGGTATCTGTACGCTCGATGATACCCTTAGGGTAAGAAATTATACCCTGAACCAAAGATGTTCGTCTACGAGCCTCTGAGACGCTGCCGCCTATTCGGCGGATAACATTCTTATTGCCTAGATGCTATTCTTATTTACTTTCTAAGCCGCCTATACGGCGGATAACCAAGACGGTCAACGGATTCGCAACCAAGGATTTTTCTAAGCCACTTATTCAGCGGATGCCTCTCAGAGCGTCTCAGAGGCCCGTAGACGAACGAAAAGCCTTTGGACGACAAAATATACGTCCGGAAGCCTAAACACACCTTAGCGGGGCTCTGAGGCCCCTTTAAGCGGAAATGATATCCGGGTCAGTATATCCATATGGACATGGAGGCCGTCATGGCCATCCCCGTAATGGAAGAATTCGTCCAGACGATACCTCACAATATCATGAAGTAAATCGCAGACTACTTTGGGCCATAGGATGCCCGCGTCCTGCTCGAATGCCTCCCTGTAGCTCTGCTCCCCGTAGAAGTCATGACCGGTAGTCAGGATAGTCGAGACAACGAGCTTGGTTACGTCGTACAGGTTCTCGAATCTGACACGCGAGTCATTCTTCAATGATTCGAGCGCGGCATCCTCAAGATTCTTGTCATATGAATAGGCCATATACTTGCGCCCGGAATGCTCGAAGAACATGCCTACAGGATATTCTTCCTCTTCCACTTCGCTGACAGGAAACAGGGACAGGATATGGATGCCGTGCTCCTTTTTCTTCAGCTCGATAATCATGCTGCGCCTCTTGCAAGTTGTCTCTTGGATACCCTGACAGCACCGAATCCTGCCCCTGTATGCGAGCCGATACCTCCATAGATGGCTGTAAAGATAACAGGGGAAGGTGCCGCGATCTCGATCTGCACCTTGTCTGTAGGGAGCCTTGCTGACTTGTATTTCACGAACTCACGATCCAGTACCTGCAGGATATCGATCTGGATATCCTCCGGCGGCACTTCCTCGCCCATGAACATCGCAGCACGCTCTGACAGCTTTCTGGCAATGATAGCCTTCCACTCTTCGGCATCAGACTCTTTGCTCGGATTAAGATAGTACCGGGATCTCTTCCCTGTCTTCGTGCGGATGCGCTTGCAGCAGCAGCACCCTGTCTCTGTCGCGAGCACTACCTTCTCGCCGATGAAGTCCAGATCCTTGACCGGGAACACGTCCAGCGGGCGGATCTTGATCCCCTGCACGTCAATACCCTCTCCTGCCTCTATGAGGCTCCTTGCGTTCTCGACGAATGCCTCGATGATATCCGGATTGATAGAGCTGATGTTGAGCTCATGGATACCCTCTCCTATCTGCTTGAGATAGAACATGTACGGCTTCTCCTGCTCGTTATGCACGAGCTTCTCTGCTTTCCCGGCCAGGCGCCAGAAGATACCGATCTCCTGCTCCCTGGTCAGCTCCCCCGCAAAGAACTTGAGCGTGATTACAGCTGAATGGTACTTCTGGGCTGTTTCTTTTTCTGCGTTATCCAAAGCGGCTTCTTCTCCTTTCCTGTCTTTTTCTTAGTGCCTCAAAAGATAATACATGTTACGGACGATGCTGAGGCTGTAGCGCATCTTGCTCCCGGTCTTGCCGAAGAAATTAGTCAGCAAATAAGCGATGTCAAAAACAGTATGTGCCTGCATAGTAAAATCCCCCTTTACATCAAGCCACGAATCTCGTGGCAGCTGTTAGATATCTCTACACCTACAAAAAAGCTGGCTACTGCCAGCATAATCAAAACCAAAACGAATATTGCCATCTCGTCTATATCTAATTCCATCCCGCCCAGCCTCCCTTTGCCTTAGAAACGGTATAGCAGCTTCTTGATGCCGCCGTACTTCTCCAGATCGAACATAGCAGGCTTTGCGCCCTTCACTACCTCATAATCCTTGTACAAGAGCTTCTTGGCATCTTTGAATCTCTTCTCATACGCCCTCTTGAATACGAGATAGCCAGCAGGGCCGTGCCACACGCTGGAGCAGCGGGAAGACGAATTGATGCTCGCGCCGGAATCGATAGCGTCCTTGACGTGCATGATACTCAAAGCAGTATTCACGTACTGATCCACTGTGCGCGTCTCCATCGCTGCCTTGCTCTTCTCCACTGCCTGCTCAAGACTGCTCCAGATGCTGAAGTTCTTTGCGTAGAAGTAGATGAGGCCAAGCAGGAAGATGTCGTCTGTTTTCTTCTTGTCATCGGGCCATGCTTCAGTAATCATCTTCAGGGCATACTCGACAGCCTCGAACTCGATCTTGAACGAGTCCTTGCCTCCCGCGATAGGATACCTCCCGCTGTCCCCGAAGACATACTGTACCAGCATGTCGCCAGGACGGAAATACACGCCGTTCGATACCCGTCTCTTGGTTAATGGCTGGCCGTCCTTGTCATAGCCGCCGATGCCGATGCCGTAAGACAGGAACAGTTTCGTAATCGCGGCGCGGATCGGATCCCGCTTGCCCTCTACTGCGTTCTGCCACAACTTGATCTTGTCAGAGAAGATACTGGCGTTATGGTTAATCAAATACAAGGCATGCTTCTGGTCTGCTTCTGACAGCCCCTCTACTATGAAGCACGGGATCATGACATCTGTCCCGTACGTCCTCGTGATAGCTGTCCACCTCTGCAGACCGTCTGTGAGGAAGTAGAACTCCTCCTCTTTCCCTGTCTCCGGGTTCTTAACCGCGCCGTGAGCAACGCTCAAAGGACGGAAACCGATGGGGTCGTACTTCTCCTCCCCAACCATGGATTTCAGCTTGCTTGCCTCTCCTCTCTGCCCAGGACCGGGCTGGAGGATGCTGGCAGGCAGGTTAGCGAAGCATGAGCCCTCGACGCAGATTCTCGGGTCAAGGCTCATGTAAACCGGATTGTAGTTCTTCAAAGTGCTTTTCAAAATGCCATCTCCTTCTAAAAATACGGTCAAATATGTCCAGAAGTGTTTGTCTAAACACTTATGTGTAGATTTGTCGATATTATCAGCCACTTATGAGCTCGTCCTTCGTGCTGTTCAACTCGCAATACTGCATAAGCTTCATGGCAGGGTACGACGATGCCGCCGTGGCGACTACCATCGTGATTCCTGCGTGAAGATATACGGGCGGGCACCTGTCGAACAATGTCATGGTGCAGAGCAGCCACCCCGTAAGCATGAAAAGAATAAGCAAGCCGAGAATAGTTGCTTGCGCGGCATCATAAAATCTGGACATAAGTGCCCCTCCCTTCAAAAAACAAAATGCTTAGCTGCATAGGAGCAGTATCGTACTGCAGAAAACCAGGAATGCCAGCGTGATAAGAAACAAAAACACGATAAGCTGCTGCAATGCCCCTGGCTCTCCCATGATCGTGAGTACGACCAGCCCTACAAAACAAATGATGAATGCTAGTACATGGAATACCATCTCTGCTGTTCCCTCGTTGAAAATAAAAAGATTATGTTAGCTAGCTGCCAACATATGCTCTTTCTTTTTGAGCTCCCTTTGATACTTCTTCAACTGCGCTAGACAATCCCTCACGTCGTCGCGATGCCCTGAAAGCCCTTGCAGCTGCCATAGAAGCCTCGTAGTGAACTCGATGGAAGAACGAATAAGGATAATCTGGAACTCTATTTCGTGCATGATAACCTCCTGCTTTCTTTGGCTAGTTTAGTACCTCTCTTGGCATAGAATAACACACATGGTTAATCCAGCACAAGAGATTCACAAAATTACAGCAAGTATTTCTTCCTCAGTTTCCATGCACGATACAGGCATACCAGCCGCCAAGGGTTCCAGATGCTCACTTTGTCGCTCACTCCGACTTTAGCTTTGAATCCGCGAGCAAAAAACCAGTCTATGATACGACCTGCAAACTCGCTCGTCATCTGCGGATCGTACCATTGGTACTCCACAAAATCGACGATGGTACTCTGGGGAACGTCTTCGATGACAAGCTCTACGCCGTCATCGAAGACGAATTCCAGCTTTACCGGCTTATCGCTCAAAACGGGATAGCGGGCGCACGACCGTCGCGCACCTCTTCCTCCTCGTCATATTCGGCAGCATTGTCATCCTCGTAGACATTCTTGCCCCTGAGAGAAAGCATGGCGGCGGCAATCTCCTCGTCAGTGTATCCGCTGTAGTGCATGGACTTCTTCGTGCAGCCAAGACTGCGCTCCTTGCAGAACTCAGAAGTGGCGTTGCCGCCCTTCTCTACGAGGTCAGCAGTCTTGCGAAGTCCGGTAGCCGTGCAGTCAGTGCTGAACTTCACGACTTTGCCGGCAGCGCCCCAGATAGCGGCGCCACCACGGAACAATGCAGCCAGGGTACTTCCTGCTGCTGCGTTAGCCTTCTGCTGCTCTTCTGCACTCAAATCGAACATACCCATAATAAATTCCTCCTCACAAAAATAAGACATTATCGACAAAAACAAATACTTATGCCGCGATATCCTTGCTGTCCGTGTTATTCAGCTGCTTGAAGTCCATGGCCTTAGACAGGATATCCTTCAGGCCGTTGAACATCGGAGATACCGCGCCGAAAGCCTTCACCATAGTCATGGCTGCGTTGACGCTATCCACTACCTGCTGAGCATGGTTCTTGATGATGCCGCAGATATCCAGCAGATAGTCGATGGATACCTCAACAGTGACCATGGTGCCGTCAATCTTCATGGGCTCAACATTTACCTTGAAATACGGGGAGAGCATGGACAGCTTCTCACGAAGCATCTCTACCTTCTCTTCTGCCGTCCCGGCCTTCTCATTAAGCTCCATGGCCATGTCCTCCATAGCATTGATTTCGGCATTCTCGTAGAAAAATACAATACGCATAATAAAATTTCCCCTTTCGTACATACAGAAAAACATCCTCAAAAACAAGAACTAAATCAGACTTCCAGGTTCTTGGCATACTCAACAAGTTCGCCGTAGCTACTGAAGTTCTTGGCGCACTCGTCTCCGAATACGTCTTCTACGACGATGCTGTATTCCTCGCTGTCTGCTTCGGCCAGGAATGTCACCTGCCTGTCGTAGCTATTGAGCTTCCAAAGCGCTTCCTCTAGCGTCATCCCAACTACCTCCTTTGGCTAATCTACGCCATAGATCATAACAACCTTATCGTAGCCATCTTCGTCATACTGATAGCGGACGATACTGTCTCCTTCCAGTTCATGGAACACCTGGGCATACACATGAACCTGGGATTCGAGGTCAAGTCGCGGGTCAAGATGCACGCTGGCGGCCATCTCTGCCCACACTACATCACTATCCCGGTATTCCCTTATGAGCCTGTCCACTTCATCCCGCATGAGCTCTTTCTTCTGGTAGTATGTCATGGCTCTTCCTCCCAGATGCAGTTAGCCAGCTCGTTATTACTAACGGCGCTCAAAGAAATAAAACGGTCCGTATCTGCCTCGTAGAGCTCTGCGACAACGTATTCGCCGTTATCTCTGAGACAACAGCCTTTGACAGACCTGTTCGGGCCGTAAAACCAAAGACCTTCCCTATTCTCTCCCATACTCAATCCTCCGTATAATCAGCAGTGAACAAGAAAAGTTTATATCCGGGCAGAACAGAAATGAAATCCCGAATAGTCTTTCCTCCCATATCTTCCTCAAAGGTAAGATAGCCTTCATTATCAACGAAAGCTTCGAGGCCATCAATTTCGTAGTCATGCACCTCTCCGTTGACATCAAAGCAGTCCAGAATATACTCCCTCTGAAGGTCTTCAAGAATCTTGTAAGCATGGCCATCATTTTTTGCCATGACAGCACCGAAAATTTCCAATATCCCACTCTCCTTTCAGAACCAGGAAGCCAGAACAGAATCATGGTCGCCGATATTGGCTTCCACGATTGCCCGCGCCGCCTTGTTCTTCCTGTAATACTTACGCTGCTTGAAAGCATCCCTGATTACGTCACGATTTATCTCCTTGACACGATTCTGATAGTTATCATCCCAAGTATTGCCACGGCAGTAATCGATATGGCCATACCATTCGCAGCTCCAATACTCTCCAGCCTTATGAGCTTCAAGAGCCCTGACTGCCGCCTGAGGCGTGAAATACCCAAGAGACTCCTCTATCATGCAGGAAGCCAGCCTGCGATAACGAGCCAGAGTCTTCTTCCATGGTGCGTTAGGGCACTTCGACTTCTCGATAGGAACCATATTCTTACTCCTCCTCTGCTTCCTGGACAGTTATATCCCAGTTACCGAAACAACTTCCGCCCTCTTCGATGAACTCATCAAGCAGCTTATCGTCACTGACTACGTCTTCGAGCGGAGTAAGTGTTTCACCGAGCCAGAATTCGGTATTCCAGCCCTTTTCTTTGTATTTTCTAAGCATATCTTCCAAGGCTGTCTTTACCAGCTTTCGAGTTTTGCTGAGAGCGTCTTCTCCTGTCACTATATGGAAGCCATTAGCGGTACATGCTATGTCTCCGTCGAAGTCTATATTCACGGCGTATGCTTTAGACATATCCTCTTCTCCTTCCTCAGTGCTGCCAGATCTCTCCGGCAATAAATACAGCCGACAGAAGGGCCATAGGCCAGAATACGATAGCGAAACCAAGAATAAATTCCATTTCAAGATTCTCCTTTCTTAGGCAATAGTCAGCATGGAAGTCATTCCATAAAAGAAACGAGCATTATATGCCCGCTCACGCTTCTCCTGACTATTGTTGTGAGCCAAGACACGTTCTGGCACATTCTCTACGCCCAAGCGCGTCAACAAATGCCCTCTTGCGTTGGTAATTGTCATCTGCCCCCAGCCGCTATTGAAGTTCTTGATTTTCAATTCAATCTACCTCCTTACGGATTACTTTACTCATGCCGCAGCTCTCCTAATAGCAGCCCGGCCATTTTCCAGGAGATAATCCTCGTGGCCAGAACTGTAAACAATCGTGAAGATCCCGTCATTGCTCTGATGCAGCTCAGATACATTCCCGTGCTTCTCCACGCTCTTCTTGACTGCCTCGAAGAACTTAGGATGCCTGATAATAAGAGCCAGGGTATTCAGATATCCAGCCTTCTCCCAGCTCAGAAGAACATTCCAGATTCCCTGCTCCCTGTAATGGTCCATATAGAAATAAGTCCTGTCAATCGCGGCCATAGCAGCCCTAGTCATATTAGTCATTTCTTTTCTCCTCCCGTGAATAAATCGAAAATAAACTCCATGATAGCTAATGGAAACAATAAAGTTAAAATCCACATGATGATATCTCCATTTAGGTAATATAAAAGTGATGTACCTCCTCTTCCGAAAACAGAAAGGATGATCAGTATGAGTCCAGCACCAGCGCAGCCGCCTAAGGCAGAGCTGCCGTCTCCAAAGCCCCCTGTCCCCACTAACGCAGAGTTTTCTTCGAAGATCAAGAACCTCGATAATAAGCTTAACAGCATCGAGGCTAGAGTCACTGTCCTTGAAAGCAATATTTCCAAGATTGAGCGGAAGTGTAACAAACTGGAAATTGCTGACAAGAATCTTCAGGCTTGTTTTGATTCGAAGTTCAAGGTCATGCAGAACAATTTCAGCAGCTTGAATAACCAGATCAAGAAATATCATGACAAAAAGGTAGAGACAGCAAAGTGACTACTCAGGATATTAATTCGAAACTTCTCACGAGAATCAAGAAGCTTGAGAAAAAAGCCGAAGACTACGCAGAAAAGCTTGCGTCTCTCACTAACGTAGACAAGAGACTACAGAACCAGATCGATTTTCTCCAGAAACAGCTTAAGCGAATCTCAGAGAAAGGAAATGATTGCATGCAGCAACCAGATTCCGACGCACTTGTCAAGTCTATCTATGAGCTCGAAGAAGTCATCAAGAAAATCCAGTATCAGGCAAGCAAGCTCGCCGCTCAAGCAAGAAGCTTGCATAAGCTGGATAACAAGGTGCAGATCAAGTCTCATCTCATCGATCTCAGTTCAGATAACATGAGTATCGAACTGAATATCCATGACCTGCTGAACGCAGACAAGATAGTCGACAATGAGATAGAACGCCTCATAGAAAAAATAAACAAAAAGGCTTGACAGAAATTAATTTCTGTTATACAATTAACACATCCTTGTAGAATACCACAGAGGGGCACGCGCTTTGACCACGCGTGCTCTTTTGTTTTTCCAAATTGAAAAAATGCTTGACATGTTGCATAAGATAAAATATAATTAAAAGCACAAATCCTTTCTCTATATAATCTATGAAAGCCCTCTCGCCCCGGAGAGGGCTTTTTTCTGTTACGCGTACCACTTTCCGATCTTCGTGCCCCCTAAATCCCGACAACATACCAAGGCTCTCTCCAAGCCTTGTCCTTTTTCTTTGCCCATGCTACGAGAAGCTTAATAGCGTGAAGGCATTTCTCTCGGAGGCCATTATCCGTACCCATTTCGAGATAGTCGGACAGTTCTTTCAACTGGGCATATACCCAGTCTACAGCCCGGCGCATCTTCTCTCTTGCTTGGTTCTTTTTAATCTTGGCCATCATCTCTTTCTTGCTCATTTTCATACACGCTCCTTTTCTCTAATCGTACTGCAGGTGCCAGGAATCCATATCCCGGAGCCTGCAGTATTCTCTATATTCTTTTCCGTTCTCAAGATAACTCTCTTTGTAGACTGGCACGTACTCTTTTAACCAGTTGCTTACCTCAGAAAAAGAGTCATCTTTCCATTGCTGATACGGTATATGGGCCCAGACGAAATACTCTTCTATATCGCCCGCATACTTCAGCATTTTATCTGACGCCATTCTCATCAGCCCACCTCCGGCCTCCAATCTTTCCAGGAAGGATACTTCCTCCACATGGAGAACTTCCTGTCCGGCTTGTTCACAACCTCAAAACGATATGCATAGTCGCGCTTTTCGAAGCAACGAACCTGCTCGTCTTCTGAGTCAACCATGCAGTACATCTCGATGGCTCGTCTAACGGGGCTCTCCACCCCGAAGTTATCCAGAACCTCTTTCATCGTGTAAACCATTTGACATACCTCCTCAAAAAAAAGAAAAATTAGCATAATAAAGACAAGAACCCAGGTCCCTAAGTTATCTGGTTAAATGCGAGAAAAATTGTCATCGTAAAGAGTCATGAATCAGCTTATGAAGCCGGCTCATGACTCTTTACTTTTTCTGACGTTCTTATTCCATCTTCGCATACCTCCCTGCAGAACACTACGGAATCAGCATAGATACCTAATGCTATGACAGCATCAGCACCTATGATAATCCCGATAGGAACGAGAAATTCTAACAGGAACATCTGAAATACTTCCTCGTCAGACATCCCTATGAGCTCTAAATCTACCCCGTCACAGACAAGGGTAGAAGCGAGCTCTCCCGTCAAAATAACCAAAACAGCCATGATAGAGGCCTTTAACATATCCGGGCGCCTCCTTTCTCCTTCGTATAACTGCCCCTCCCAACTATGGTATAGGGTGTGGTTAATTTTGGTTAGAGATATGGTTAAGGGAGAACTTCGGGGTCAACAAATACAAAGTCAGCTACAGAAGTAGCCGCCCGATACGCCTCCCTATAATCCAGAGCCTCGTACTCTTGTATATCTGCGAGCACATCAAACCTCTCGCATTCTATCCTCTCCACCACCTCCTCTGCCTGATAACGGGAGCAATACAGCCCCTCAAACCCTCGATAATCCGGATCGTCTTCAGACCAATAATAAACAGCGTAGTACATCTCTTCTAATACCTTCCTCTGTTTCTGTCCAGCCATTCGTAATAAGTCTTCTCAAGGATGTCGTCATGGGCTGCGTCTAAAAGCCCTTGGATATAATCCGGCATGGTAAGCTCTGTGTCGCAAAACTCGTCGAAACATACCCAACATGAACCACCAAAAGCATCTGAGTCGAATTCCCATGCCTTAAAAATGCCTTCGATATCTGCTTTCATGCCTTTTGGTTCTGTATCGTCTTCAGACTCGTAATAATCAGTGATATAGTCATCATGATATTCAGGGATTTCCGTCATGCTGCGCATTAAATCAGATAGCCCATACCCATGAGACATCATCCAGTCGAGCTGATACAAGCCATAGAGTTTATGTTTCATCTGTTCTTCAGTCATTTGCAAACCTCCTCATGTAGTTCACAAGCGCATATCTCTGTTTTCCCGTAGAGCGGATTCGTATTCAAATTCTTTAGTATTCTAGCACCATACATTGATTCAACTACATCAAAATATTCCTTATCACGGCAAACGTATTCAGATACCATAAACATAGTTAATACCCTCCTAATCCAGAAGTTAACAGATAGAGGCCGCGGGCACTTACCACCCACAACCTCTATAGCGCATACTAAAAACGAGCGAGCTTATGACAGCCCTCAACACTATCAGCTCCGCCAATGAACCCGTTAGCGTGAACGAATACGCCATCATCAATCCCGGCGGCCTCATTCAACTCCTCTCCTCTGAGCCCCTTGAAAGGAAGCTCATAGTTCAGAGCAAAACTACCAACCTTATTGACTCCCTGAATCATGAATGAACCCCGGCCGTTAGGGAACGTGAAGAACTTAACTTCCCTGTCAGGATGCTCAGCATTCCAGATTTGGCATTCAAGAACAGAATGACCCATATGGTGAGAGAAATCAGCAATGCCGTCCTCTCCCATGGATTCGAAAGCAGCCACACACTCTGTATGGTCAGGAATAGCCTTTTCAGCATCACGAAGCATAGCAGAGAAGATTCTCTTAGCCATCTTCACAGCGTCATCGAACCTCCAAGCCTGATCTGCATCATCAGCGGGGTCCTGGCCGTTAAGCCAATGGATAAACGAAAATGGAGACTCTACTCCCTCGAAATCCTGTCCGTTATCTTTAGCCTGCAGAGCGTACAGACCGTTAAACAGTATGATGTCCAGCATCTCCTGGCTCAACTTATTGTCTTTTACTGCCTGAGCCAGAACCTTGCCCAAGGCGGAGTACCAGATACCGTTATCGTATTTCTTGTCGCGGGCGGGACCATGATGGTCAAACTCACTGCCCCCTACGTCAACCAAGGTGTACCCCTCACTCTCATACTTCTTGTGAGCCTCTGCATCCCGGCTAGGAATACGGACAACCTCTGGCTCTCCATAAAGAACAGAGATAGCAGCAACAGCTACCACTTCGTCCTGATGAAATACGAAATCATGAACAGCAATCTTGTTAAACATGCTTATTCCTCCCTCAAAGAAATAAATAGTACCGTTATCAATCAACATGATGTTTATTCCGATAATCAGAGGCCGCGGGGCAATACCCTTACCCTCACTACTTCTGATACGTATACTAAAAACGAGCAGGCTCTTCTCCTGATTACTTATATACCCAGCTAACAAAATATCAAAACCCGCGGGCGGAACCTTTCCTGCTTCTCTTTTGGTTCTAATATAACGGCAAATACCCCTCCTCTACTACTAGAATGACTCCTAGTAAAAACGAGCAGGTTACTACTCTTTACTCTCTTAGAACAATATACTATCTCCTAAAGCTACTAGAATACTCACTACGATAATTATAGTGAGCCATAATATAACCATAGAGATATTATCGTCTTTATACTCTGATTCTTCTCTCTTAACAGACATATAAAATAATCCTCCCTTAATAAAGATAATTTACAAACTTGTACTGGTAAGCATATTTAATGCGTACCAGTATTTATTTGCTGGAATCAGTGTCAAATGGATAGATATATCATTGGTACTACAGTTTCAGTGTTTATGAGTCTTCTCTGGTAGTTTTGATAGGGTGTACCCAAGCTGGATAGTATGCTCATAATAAAACAGAGATATTCTGGCAGATCTTTCCGCCCAGGTCTTTCCTCTGTCCAGAACCATTAAAGCGGCGCTCAGAACCAGATCTTTTCCTTACCCAGAATGCTATAAAAAGGACTCAGAACACCTTAATCTGAGCAATCAGACCAGGTCTTTCCCCAGAATTTTTTCCAGTTTCTTTACCCTGCCAGAACGCCCGTCACACAAGGGTTTTGGGCGTCTGTTGCCTACACTCCAATAAGTTATTGTAGTAAGCTTTTATACCCACTCCAATAACTTACTGAAGCGAAAGATATCTTAACCATTCACGCTCCAATAACTTACTAGAGTGAGTATTTCTACTTGTACTCCATTAAGTTACTGGACTGAATAATCATTCATGTAAGAACTTACTGATAGTAGTCTGGGAGATATTAAACTTGGCAGCGATCTCTTTATAAGTATGACCGCTGTTATAATACTCCTTTACTCTATCTTTGAATGCAGCATCATATACTACAGGACGTCCTATCCTGGGTACATCTGCTAATTCTTGCTTAAGCTCATAAATAAGAATGCGCTGCCTCTCTATTTCTTCTTCGAGCGCGGCCTCTCTTTCTCTGAACCTGTCTATTTCTCTCCTTGCTTCAGTGAGTTGGATATCCATCTCCGCTATGAGCAAGGATTGTGTTAGGTTATTTATAAGTATTCCTCCTTTTACTCCAATAACCTACTGGAGCAAGTACTTTTTCACTTGTATTCTAACACAAGTCTTTCTCTTATGCAAGAATAAAAAAGTATTCTAAACTAATCCAAGAGGTCTTGAACCACTTTAGGATACTTTTTTGGCTCTGCTCTCTAATGCCGTTTATAGCAACGCTATGAACGAAGTTTGTTTCTCGTGTGTCCCTACACACGGAAACGAAAAATCAGAAACGCTAATTTCCCGAAAAATCCACCCCACACGGACTTACCCCCGGGAATTTTTAACACCGGTTCGTATTTTGTCCGCTGGGAGTGGAATTTTTCTGACAATTATTGGCCCGTAGCGACGCTGCTAGGGCCATTTACGGATTTTCAGGCCAAAACAGCTCCCTTCGAAAGAAGAGCTTTGGTATCCTGAGAATTGACCGCCGCCTTCCAACTCTTCTTGATGGCTCCATCCTTTCGGAGAGCGTTCATAGGAAGAGTGTATCTCTGGCCGTTGATGACCAAGTTCATGGCTCCGAATCCGCTATGAGCCATGATTCCATGACTTCTGGAAGAACGGATGTTACCCCGGACGTTGTGGTGAGCCATACCCGAGCCGCCCTCCACGTTCCAGAACTTATTATTGCCTAAAATACTAAGAATGCTATTCATGATATATACCTCCTTGGGACTATGCCCATAGATAAATAGAATAAAAAAGAGGCTACACCTTTCGGCGCAACCTCCTTCTTCTTGTGAGCTCGGATTAGGCAGCAAAGCCGGGAGCCTTCCCGTCCCTGTGCTCCAGCGAATTCAGTGCCGGAACCGCTACGTAGCGGAACCATGACACTGCCTCACCGTAGACAGTATCGGGCAGCACATCACTGGCCTTGTCGTAGCCAAAGCGACGGACCGTGACATGAGCCACGCCCTTCTTTGTCACCCTGACTTCGAGCTTCCTCTTACCAACGACGAACGCGTCGCTGACATAGAGCCCCTCGCCTGCCTGGCGGATAAAGTCATCACCCTCTACCTCGGTGAATTCCACATCCTGGCCGTCTTTATACTCGACGCCGTTGATGCTGATAGCCTTGCTGTTCAGGACCTCGTACTGGCCGAGTTCGCACTCACTCTTATAGAGCGAGCGGGCCGGAATCGGGTAGAGCTGCATCCCGAGCTGCTTGGCTTCAGAGACAAGCTCCTCAATGCGCCCGATGTAACCACCCCAGTCACCTGAGGCAGTTTCCATCCAAGACTGCCAAATCTCTTTGTCACGAGACTTAGCAGCAATCTTCAGGGCGAGACCCCTGTGGCAGCTGATGCCGACGCGCCCTTTGACTCCGGCCTTAGCGAAAGCGGCCAGGACTTCCTCAAGGAGAGCCAGTTCGGCAGCGGCGGCGGAGAGACTAACCTCTCCCTCTACCACTTCGTACTGACGGGGCTCGGCAATGTGCATCTTGCCGCCCTTCTTGATCTCCTCGGTGTCGCAGAACGCGACATTCACCGTGGCGTTGGACACATTGTTGGCTACATAGATATACTTGGACATTTCGCATTACCTCCGTTTTCTTAACGCAATTACTTTTCTCGGCGAGTGTTATTCACACCCCAACGATGGTATAAGGGTGTGGTTATTTGGTTTGGCTCAAAATATTTGGTTATTTATTTTTGAGCACCACCTATCTATGTTAGAGGGTGTGGTTATATTTATATGGTTAGATTTTTTTGGTTGTATTTGGTTTTTTGTTTTGGTTTTTTATGTGGTTTGTATTGAGGCTCTGGCTATATCATATGGTTACGCTTTTTGGACTTACCCCGCAGGGGTAAAAAAGGGGGCCGGCCCAATAAAAAAGGGGCTCCCTCCCGGAAGTCCCTGTCCCCCGCAGGGGGGGTGGAGATTCAGTGGTAGCAGCCGCGCCTCGTGCAGGCATCTCCATGCGGCCATTTCGGGAGTGCCAGCTCCCCGGGAATTTCAACCCAATAAAAAAGACAGGCTATTTATATAGCGCCGCCTGTCTTGGCGCTGGGGTTATGCTTTCTTTTCTCTGTGAGCAACCGGCTTGAATCTTGCCAGCTTTTCAGGAGTGCAGGGAGGGCATTCTGGGTCATATACATCAATATGATTCCTTAGCCTCTCTGACTCCATTTCGATTCTTTCAGGAGTCATAATTTTCTTGATCTCCTCCATGGTCATCGTAACCATTGCCATTCGTATTTCCTCCTTTCAGCCTTGTTCGCCTTTCGTGCGGATATGATCCTTATCGTATCATGATCGCGATACGTACATACCACGAAGAGTACTTCCTTGACCATACCAATGATGTTATACCTGTCCTCATCCTTGCTATGGTCATAATCATATTCTTCCAGACGGTACTCATCTTCGAATACAAGAGAAGCATATTCAAAGGATACGTTATGCTTCTCGACATTCTTTTGAGCTTTGGCCTCATTCCATTCAAACTTCATCCTATCTCACCTCCTTTATTATACCACTAAAACATCTCATAGAAAAGTAAATCTACATTGGAATCACCTCCTTTCTATAACCAAGACAATTACCCTACGTACTCGTCCTCATCGTCGTAGCTGTAGTCCCAGGCACCGCCATCGACATCTTCCTCCTCGTTATCATCGCTGACAACGATAGACTCGATATCGGTGGTAGCCGGGGCATACGAAGCTACGACAACTTCCGAGCTGTCCTCGTCGATCCTGTTGCCTGCATAGTCAAAGACGAGCACTTCGAGCTTGTATTTCTTTGCGAGAGAAATCATGCTCTTGGTGCCTCTTGACTTACCATCCCAGAAAGCGACAAGACGATCTGCTACCTTAGCCATCTCCTCGTTACGGATAGGCCCTGCAGCATGACCATGCTTGGCCCAGTCTGCCGGATGGAGCTCACAACTGAGACCATGTTCCTCGGCATACAGCTCCCCGAGAGTATCTGCTCCTGTAGCATGACCAGAGATGATGACATCTCCAGCCTTGACAATGGAATCAAGCACCCGGAAAGCAGTAGCCTTGTCGCAGTAGTCCCTGCCGCCGGCAACGATGGTCCTCGTCGCCTTGGCCTCCTCTACGAGCTCTTCCTCCGCAGAAACAGAATAAAACTCGATAGGCTCAGCCTCGGCAGCAGTGAGAAGACGAGACTGCTTCCGCTCCTCGTACCCGTCATCGACTTCGAGCTCCTCGTCAACAGGCACGACGTACTCGCGTTCGTCTGCCTTCCTCACGTTCTCAAGCAGGATCAGGACAGTACGCTGCCCCTTCTTCTGCTTGCTCTCGTAAGTAATGACGTTGGTGACCTCGCCCTCGACTCCGTTGTACAGGCCGAACGTGGCATCCTTGCCATTGCCTACATGGAAGTAGCCAATGCCAATGCTGCCCTGATCGTCCTTCACAGCCATGGTGTCGAAGATCTCGTCGCCATCCTGGCCCTGAGTCTTCTTCGCCCACAGCTGGAGAGTAGCGGCATGGCCCTCGCTGTCAGGAGCAAGCTGATCGAGGACGTAATCGAAATGGCTGTCCATCCAGTCATTCAACTTTGTCTCTACGATCAGGGACTTACTGTCCTGCTGCAAAGGCATCAGATCCAAGACGTCCGTGGAGGCGATGAACTTATCATCTTCCTTGATGATAGTGTACACGCCGTTCAGGTTGTCCTTTGCCCTCGCTACGCAGATGTCGCCATTCATTCCCTCGCCATCCTTGAAGGGGAACATGTCGCCATCTTTCACGAGTTCAGGATCAACCCACTCCAGAGCGTCCGTCGTAAACCTTGCCACCCTGTCATCATCGGCGCACACGTAGTCCAGGATGAACCTCATGTACTCCTCAGGCAGGGCGCGGTACGCGAAGGAGCTCAACTTGGAGTCTACCTTGCCGTTCTTGTTGTAAGCAAGACCGATAAGCAAAGCAGCCTTCAGAGCAGCAATACCGTTCTCGTCATAACGACGACCGCCATTCTCGTCCTTCACGTTACGCATCTTTGCTTCAAACGCTTTGAGGCCCTTCCGAATGGAGTTGCCGAGAGCATTGAAGAAACCTGCGTATTCCCTCTTGATCTCGGATTTCGCAAGCATCTTGTCATTGCGATCTCCGGACCCACGCTCGATCTCTTTCAGCTTCGCTTCCTGCGAAGTGTTCAGGTGCATGTAAGTCACCTTGAAGAAAGCGGCGAGCTTCGCTGCCTCGGGATTGGCAGTTGCAAGATCCATGATATCTTTGATAAGGTCACCATCGAAGCCGGGCTTGATGGCGAGAAGGGGCTTGATTGCCTTGACGACGGCGTTGTAGCCCTCTTCCCTCAGATCATATGCCCAGTCACGGACAATGATCTCATTGACCTTATTGACGTAGCGCTTGATCTTCTTGTCGAACATCGGCTTCGTCAGGATACCGGTCTTGCGGCCATTCTTCGGATACGTGATCACCACGTCGGACTTGCCGTCGACCTTGTAGTCCAGCTCAATATCCATGTTCCTGTCGCGGGACAGAAGCTTGACAAGGCGGCGCAGGTCAGCAGCGTAGTCGATGTTGGCTACACGCATCAGAGTCTTGGCGGCATCGATGGTGAACTCCTGCGCCATCCTGCCATTGGCAATCAGGTCGTAGAAGAACGCCATCATGTTATCGCGGCTGAGCTCCATGGTCGTGGCAGACTCCCGGATGTCGTGATACTTGTTGATATCGATGTCAACAGTATTCAGACCTACCTCATCCTTGAAGTAGCGGAGCGGGACATACTTCTTCCCTGCTTCCTCCTGGTTGCCGAAGACCTCTACCATGATGGCGCGAGCGACCTCTACGTCCCTCTGCTCATCCTTGGTGAGCTCATCGTCAGACTTGCCCTCAAACCGCTTCATCTTGAACCAGAGATCAGCGAAGATGAGGTGGATGACGGTGACGACGCCGACATCCAGGTTCGCATTCAGGATGTTCCTGATGCTCGCCTCGTTGCCAGGATTCATGATGCCCTTTGCCTCCATCTCCTGGCGAGAAGGCATGTTGTCTCCGAGCTGGATGTCCTTCCAGATCTCATCGACATTCACAGTCGGCTTCGGTGCCTCAAAGGACGCTGCATCGCCAGCGGCCCTCAAGTCGGTATTGCCCTGCTTGGCCTTCCTGTCCTTGACGGAATCATCAAGACGGACAACCAAAGACTGGACAAGCCCGAAGAAGTATGCCAGCATCACCTTGACATACTCCTGCATGGCTGCGACACGATCGCCTTCCCAGTCGATGGCTTCGATCCGCTCGTCCTTTTCTGCCTCTGTGAGGACAGCAGTGACGAACATCTCATCACCATCGAAGTCCATGCCTGCTTCCTGGTTCATGAGGGAAGAGACACAGGCTACGAGAAGGGCAGGCTCGGTGATGCAGGCGTAGAGATACGCGATCTTGCTTGCGTTCTCGTTGCCTGCCAACCTGTTGGCGATTGCCTCATCGGACAATGCTTCCAGGCGTGCGAGCTCACCGATGTGCTGCTTCGGATACTTGCAGCCGACAGCATTCTTGATCTCGAGTCCGTTCATGAGCTTGTTGTAGCACTCGTGGTGCTTCTCCTCGCTCACGGACAGGATCGGGGTACCATAGAACGCCGCGAAGTCCGGCATCAGGACGAAGTCCGTGCCGTCGATGGGCACACGTACCCTGTCGGCACGGGACTTGCCTGCCTTGCACGCTGCCTTCAGTTCGTCCTTGAACAGAGCCGCATCCTTCTCGCGGCAATAGGCAGGTGCAAGCTTCTCCGCCAGCTGCACGACATTCATGCCATGCTCGCTGTTCTCAATGATACTCCTCTCCATATCACTGAGATCCATGGCTGCGACCTCGTCGGCATCCATGGGCCGGGCCATCTTGATGGCGGACAGGACATCCCGGGAAGTCACGATCGGCGCTTCCTCCCTCATGATATCCTGAACGGCCTTATCCATCTGGGCGGAGAAGCCAGCACGGACAAGACCCCGGAGGTTGGGGCAGACGGGCATAAGGGACTGCAGGATCTGCGTGGAAGTGCCCATCCCGTTCTTCCAAGCAGACTTCCTCTTCCTGAACACCTTGAGGATGTTCAAGAAAGAGGGCATCTGAAGATCCTGCTCTGCCTTCTGGGCGTTGAGGTCCCCGAGAAGGTCGACAAGCCCGAGGTCGAAGTCGGCGCTGTTCTCCGGAACCTCGATGCCATCGTCATAGACAATGACTACGACCTTTCCGGCGAGATCGCCCTTCTTACCCTTGCTGTCGATGGCCTCCCGGTAGTCCTTCTGGAACGTCCTGTCAATCTCGGACGCCCTCTTGACTACCACCTCGGCACCGTGGCAGAGTCCCTCCGGACGGGTGATCATATCCACGTTGAACCACTTGGGCATCGTGGAGAACACACCTTTGTACGCGAAGGGCCTTGCCTGGCACGCGATGCCCGTGACAGCCTCTTCGTTCATCACCCGGTAGCCGAGGCTCTCCAGGTATTCACGAACAAGACCGTTACGGACGGCGTACCACCCGTCAGCACCGGAGAATTCCTTCCCGGTGACAGCGTCCTTCAGCGTCCACTTTCCCATGTAAGTGGCAACAACACGGACGCGCGGGCCGGCAAAGGATGCCGTGTACGGGGCGGACTCACGAATGTTCGCCTGCGCCGTAGACTTGGCATCCTTGAGACGTCCGGGATTAGCATAGAGGATGCTAATGGCTCCCGTCGCCTCGATGCTCCTTTTGAGGTAGTTATACCCCGTTTCGCTCATGCAGGAGCAGATGAGCTTATGCCTCTTTGTGTTGCCGGCAGAAGCATTCGAGCCGGTGAAGGTGGAACAGTCATTGTAGACCAAGCCGTGCTTGACATGATTGTTCCACTCCTTGACGGTGATTTCCTCAAGCTCGCCGTCAAGCTTGTAGTACAGGTCCGCCCCATCATTGCGAGCGTATGCATACCAGTGGCAATTCACGGTATCGTACACGAACGTGGCCCTGTACATCCACGCTGCGGGGGCAACCTGGTTACCATGAATGCTGCCCCTGGCATTAATGGTAAGATGAAGCTCAGAGAACGTGAAACGCTTGACGGGCTTCACGGTATCCCCGAGCCTCACCTTTGCCACAGACCAAAGCTTGATAGCGCCAGTGCTGCGGTTCCACTCAGCGCTATCCTTCCCGGCGAAGCAGGTAGTGACAGCCTTTACAGACTTGTCCTCCTGCTTCACCGGGAAGGTGTTGACGTCCAGGTTCACGCAAGCATAGCCTGCATGTGCCTCCATCGCGGCTGCCTCCGCAAGGATGTCTTCGGCATTGATACGGGAAAAGATCTTGGACATGGTTATTACCTCCTGAATAAAATAGGATTATCAACGGTTGCCCAGTTTAACGTCGTATGGCAGGACGATGGCTGATCTCAGAACAGGGCACTCACTGCCTGAGAAGCCAAATCAATGGCCTCCCAGACAGCAAGCTTGATCGCCGCCGCCATCGCAGCCATAATGGTCGCGAAACCGACGGCAAACCCTATCTTCCGAGTCTTCCTGTACACAAACAGGAACACCAGGAAAAAGAGAAAACTAAGAAATGCGGCAAAGATCATATAGATCTCTCCTTTCAAAAAATATAAAGAAAGCCTGTCCAATGGCTATAAACCACTGGACAGGCACGACACAAGGAGGTATAATACAGACAAGGGTAGAGGTAGCCTCATGGAGCGGACACTCCAATCATCGGCCACCAACATCCTAGTGGTTATTCTTCCGGATCTTCACGGAAATGCTAAAGATCTTGGAAATCTTCATCCGTATTGAGACCCGGTAACCCAGGACTGCTAAGAGAATCAGCGTCGTCCCAATAACGAACGCTATCAAGGCAAGTCCTACTGCATTGGCCAGGGGCATATAACTCACTCCTTTCTGGCCTGTAGAAGTAAGGCCCCGTGTTCCAGGCGGGGCTTTCGCAGTTTATAAAGGTCTTCGGACCTTATCACCTCCCTTCAGGTAAATTTTTCTTTAGTAGGCGTACCGTCCAAGGAGCCTCCACTCTTCGGACTTATCGCGACGGAAATACCACGCGATCACGTGGCACTCCGTCAAATGCTCGCGGCGAACTTCCCAGCCATTACGCTTGAAGTCCGCCGCTTTTCCTGTGAGGATCTTGTCTGCCATTTCTGCTCACCTCCTCACATGCTTCCGCTGAGGCAAGAAAGCCCCAGCATTGCCGCTACCGCCCCCGCATACCACAGGCGCTGCAGAGAGCGCCCGTGATACCGGAGATCCTCGGGATCAACAAAAACAACGGCAACAAATCCAAAGAACTTCTTCATGATAAATTCCTCCTAAAAAGACAAAATATTCTGAAATATTGCTTGACATTCTCCTCATAAAGCTGTATAATATTAGACATCAGCTACTAAGGAGGAATATCAGATGACTGACGCACGGATCGAAAAAATGACGAAATATTTCCAACAGGCTTATGATTACTTAAAAGAAGGTAATCGCAAGCAAGCAGAGCGCGCCTGCCACAAGGGAGACATTCTAATCCAGCTCGAACGGCCGCGAACCATTACTGGAGACGGATGGAATATTGTTTTTCATGGTGGCAAAGATACACGCCCCACTATTGAAAGTGTCACTGATTGGCTTAAAGCTCGATCCCTCGCATAAACCAGTCAGTGACCTCCATGGCTGCATCGAAGCCGGGGTTTTCAAAAACCTCGGCTTCGATTTGTTTCTCGGAAAAACCGGCAACCTCCAGTATTTCCCGAAAGATTTCAACGCCGTCGCCTCCTTCCGGCGCGTTGACAACCTTGATGCCGCTGCTACCGAATGTGTCCTGTACAGCAGCAGCGGCAGCGTCAGAGAAGCCAAGTTTCAGCTGGATTGGCCTCCCATTGATTTCAACGTCGATCTGCGCGGCATCCAGCGCCTTATCCACGCAGATCCAAAACCGGATCCCCCTCTTCTTCATGGATGTCTGCATGACACCCAAGACGAAGAGGGAAGCGACTTCCCACTGCTTCCCGGCCATGATACAGCGATCAACGCCGTATTCCCGGAAGAAGGAGGAAATTGCTTCTGCGTAACCCTCCTTTGTCTGACTGCCGACCTTACGGGCAACAGCCTTCAAAAAGGTTAATTTGCCGAGGCTAAGATCATACTGTTTTTCCATGAGAAAAATCCCCTTTCATATTTCGGCGCGGCTTATATAGCCTTCTTACGCCAATAGAAAAAATAAGTGCCTTAAGCACTCCATAGGCCCCTCTACCTCCCGGAGAGGTAAAGGGGTCTAGCAATGCTTAAGGGAGGAATCAGGCCGCAAAAGCAGCTTCAAGCTGCTCCTGATCCCCCTTGAACTTCTTCTCGATGGCCTTCCTCAGGCTATCGAGTTCGGCGGCATTGATGGTACCGGCCTCATAGGCTGCCGCCACAGCCTTGGCCTTTGTGATGGCATTGCCCTCGGTGATCCTGCCAAGGTGCAGAACCTTGATGAGGGTCGTGAAGGTCCTCACCGCTTCCACCGAAGCAGGAGCCGGAGCGGCCTGACCAGGAGCGCCACCATCCCTAGGAAGCCCGTCATCTTCAACGGGCACTTCTACTTCCTGCGCCGGGACAGGGGTAGCCTTGGCCGGAGCGATCTGGGTAGCAGGAGCAGCTTTGGGAGCAGCAGGAGCGACCTTAGAAGCCCACTCCTCCCCCGAGAGCCTTACAAGCTCTTCGAAGGAGGGAAGCTTCTTCCCCTTGACCTCCTCAGGATCCGCGCTAAGGCGGAGAACCTGAGAAAGGTAGCCCTTGAGGACCTTAGGAGTCCAGACCCCCTCGTCCCCCTCCTTCTCCCTCCACTCCGCATGCTGGCGGATGCCGTGAAGCGTCCAGCCAGCAAGATTGAGGAAGTTGCCCTCCTTGTCTGGGTAGGAGGGAACATCCTCCCACTTCTTGCCCGCAACCAAGACCATCCTGGCCTTGTTTGCAGCCTTATAAAGGCTGGCGACTCCCTTCCCAGCCTCCTTCGGCTCCCAAAAGCCATCCTTATTAAGGACGACATTGGGGGAATGGTTCTCCCTGCGGCTCACCGTCTGCGGAGTGGTGGCCACCTCCTTTGCTTCCACTTCCTTCAATGCCTCCTCAACAGAGGGAACATTGAAGACGAAGCCCCGGGTATGCTTCTCAACATACCCAGAGAAGGGGACCTTGCCCCAATTCTCCTTGCCGGCAATCTTCTTGCCAGCGAGAGCAGAGACCTCTGCCACGAAGGCAGCCCCCGCTGCAACAGCAGCGAAGGGGGTGGCAGCTGCAACGCGGAAGTTGTTGGAAGTGAATACGTTAGCCATGATAGGCCTTTCCGCCTCTTACGAGACTCGGCACTTTTTCGTTAAGTTGGACGTATGCCTATGAGATACGACGATCTGTCACGCCCATAAAAAATAAGAAAAGTAAATGTTTCCTTGGCCCGTCGTCTATTGTTTAATGTGGAGACTATCTGACCACAGGGTTGCCTTGGTTTACCCCACCAGGACTGTGCAAATAGCACATCGTCCCTCCTATGCCCTCATAAGGCACAGTACAGAACCATAATCACCTTACCTATTCGATAATGGCTCTGTATTATGTCTTACTCTGCACTTTACGGAGATACCTGAATGTGATACAATGAGGTAAATAGGGGAGTCGAAGGTTCACCTCCTTCTTGACCTCCCCTCCAATTACAACCTCGACGCCCTTACTCGGACAACAACTCAACAATAAGATTGAGCAGGGCCAGGTTGACGGCTGCCTCAACTGCTGCTAAGGTGAGAAACGCAAGCAGTATCATGAGCAGTTCCCTCATTGGTGTCACCTCCTTTCAGGAGAACAGATACCAACTTTTCCATCTGTGTTTGTATTGCCAGTACAAGCACATTATGAAGCCCTCTATCCACACAACCGTAGATAGAGGGCTTTTAATATACTTGTCAGCGGAACTTGGCAAGCACTTGCTCCAGTGGAGCTTCACACCCCTGGAGCATGGCCGCCCTCACCTGCTCCGCCGTCCCCACGGGACGCCCGAAGGCGAACGCATTTGCGTCCACCTCCCGGAACTGCAGGACGTAGGGCTTCCTGCAGTCAACGAGGCTGGCCTCCATACCAACCTCGTTAAACTGCCAGACATGCCTGAATTCATGCCTGGCCATGAACCGTCCCTCCTCATAAGGAGTGACAGTGCGCCCGAGGGCGGCGCTGTCCATGGCCGCCTGCCGAAGCAGGCGATCGATCCAGAAATATACCCTCCTTTCTTCTGGATCAACCAGAGAACAGAAGGGCGCAGCCTGATGCTGCTCCGGAGCGTCCCAGGTGATGCTCACGGCCCAATCCTCAAGAATCTGGCCAAGAGACCTTACGGTCTCGAAATAACCGCAAACGATACCGAAAATAACCTTTATTGCATTTACTACCTTTGCCATGATAAATTCCTCCTGTGGCGCCGATCCCATTTGGATCTTTAGCGCCTTTGTCTTTATTAGACTCGTTGGTTTTATAGTGGACCTACTACCACAGGGTTCGTCTCTTACCCCTTCGGAACTGTGCCACATGCACATCGTTCCTATATTTTCCGTTTCGTCTTAATTTTCAAAGACTCATCGGGGGCTTTGATAGGCCCGACGGAGAGAGCAGTTTTTAGTCATGCTCAGGACTTTGCTTAATCTTTTACCCACCTCCCATTTTCGTCCTGGTGGACGAAGATGCGCTGGGCGAGCTGCGGAGCTCGCCCAGCATCAGTCGCATCCTCCCACCAGATTTCAACGCAGCGACGTCCTTCAAAAAAGGACGCCACTGCATCGCCTTCTTTCCATCCGTTGAGAGCGCGGGCGCGACGCATCTCAACGATATTTTGGGCACGATTGCCCTCGTAGAACTCTTCCATGACAAATTCCTCCTTTGAATTTTGTGAGAACTGCCCCCGTGGGCAAAAGTTCTCACTTTCAGAATTTCCAATAGAGTACCCGGTACCTCGACAAAAATTTATGTTTTCGATTTTCCTATATTTTTTCAGAATCTTCTTGACATTTAGAGCATCATGCTGTATAATAAAAATGAAGGGAGCGATAAAAGATGGCAGAAATTAACAAAGAAGATTACAAAAAAATGAAGTTGGCCATGGAGACAAAGGATTTTTCTGTACTCAAAGATTTGAATTTGGCAAGAGGCGTAAATGGAGAGTCTCTTCGCAAGGTATTAGAAGAAAACGCTCATGCCGGAATGTCATTGGAAGATACGTTCAGGTCAATCGAATTGGTTGACGGACCTACAGAGCTTATAACCCAGAAAGACATAGACAGATTATTAAATAGTTGATCTAATCCCTCATCTCATAGAAGAGATGAGGGATTTTCGTCTCCAGCCAGATTTTATGAGAACTACCCCCGGGGGCAGAAGTTCCAGAATCTGAAATTTCCAATAGAGTACCCGGTCCCCAGAATCGGTATGCAATTTCAATTCCCTATAAGAAATTTCCAGAATCTTTTTGACATTTAGAAGACTATGTGATACACTATTCTCGTAAACGAAAGAAGAAAGGAAGAGATTTTTATGACCGAATCTAAAAATGTTATGACGATAAACCGTAACCAGGAGTTCATTCTGAAGAACGAACTTAGAATTGCAGCAACACTCCTAAATGGACTTGGCTCCGCCGAAAAAGACTACGCCCATGCCATGGAGTCCATTATGAAGATGCCGTATTACTTCGTCCTTGTCAGTGGGCGGCGCATGATAGAGTTTACTGTAGATCTTGAGAAAGAGCTTTCAGGGTTGACAAAAAAGCCGTCGGATGAATTTTTAGACGAGTTGCTCAAAAAGATATTCGGAGACTATGTCGTTGTGGACTGAATGCTTAACCAGCAAGCCGATGTTTTGATACGTCGGCTTTTTCTTTTTGGAAGAACTTACCCCGAAGGCAGAAATCCCAAAATCCGAAAATTTCCAATAGAGTACCCGGTCCCCGACAAAAAAATCATATTTTTGTTTCCCTATAATAAATTTCCAGAAGATTTTGATTATATTGCTGCTATATTCTCTGTTATTCCCCGGTAATACAGACTGTAGAAGGAGGGGATTAAGACTAATGTCAAAAGTATACGTCAACGGAAAAGACGAGCCGGTAGAGGGGCGCTTCGAATTCTCTGTCTCCGTCGATGAGTCGAAGAAGCCTCCCGTGTTCTCGATAGAGGGGCGTTTTGTTTCTGGCGCGGGCTACTTCGATGACATCACTGAGCTGCGGAACGAAAGGTATCTGCTAAAGCGAGTGAAAGTGATATCAGAAGTTTATGGCTCTGAGTCGGATGATATCGTATATAACTTCACTGCTGGTATGTACCGTATCAGTAATCGTATTCTGGGAGGTGGCAAGAAGAATGGCTGAAGAATTAGCAGATAATATCATAGAAGATGCATTAGTAGAGACAGACGAAGAGAAATGCAATCAGTTGATTGCCTCCCTTGACCAGAGGAACAGTTGGCAGTATTCGGAGAAAGGTGTTCAGGCTATGAGGGCCGTGAAAGCTATCAGTTCTCTGAAGCATGGAGCGTATGCCCGCGTTCCGATTATCTGTAAGGGAGAAGGCTGTCCTTACGGGAATAGCTGTCATCTTCTCGCGAATGATCTGGCTCCGAAGTTAGAGCCTTGTCCTTTTGAGGCTGATAAAGTAGAGAAGCTGGTGAAAGGATATGCCCGCGATTTCGATATCGACGATCTCAGTTTTACTGACAGGGTATTATTGAAGGAAATCGTGAACTGTGACATCATCATTGACCGCTGTATGGCTCTTATGCAGGAAGAGGCTACTCCGGTTATCGAGATGTCTATGGGCTGCGACAAGGATGGGAACGAGATCTTCCAGCCTAATGTCTCAAAAGCCTGGGAAGCCATGGAACGTGTATCGAAGAAACGTAACGCGGACTACCAGCTTATGCTGATGACTAGGAAAGATCGTAAGAAAGACGGAGAAGAAGACGAGAATAACGCTCTCGATAATCTGTTGAATAATATTTCTGCCGTGGATATAACGGCGGAAGAAGGAAAGGTAGGATAAGGCATGAACTTAAGTCTCGATGCGCTTAAAAATGCTGGGAATGCGGCGGCGGACGCAGTGAAGAACTATGCTGGGACAGCTAAAGCTGGTAGTCAGCATTTTGCTGCAGAGGTTTATAAACAAATGGATGAATTTGCTCACTATACTCCTGAACAGTTCGTAAACGATGCAAAGTGGGTTGGCGGCGCTCTCTATAAAACGTCCCCTGCCGATATTGCTGAGCTTGGAAGAGAGATCGCCAAGAGCATGGCAGAAACCGGTGTCGGCCAAAGCGTTAGAAAAGGCGCGACTGAAGTTGGTAATCGCAGCAAAACTATGCTTAACGACTTGGATCAGTTCTATCACAACGCAGACGGCTCTTATAATCGTACCAAAGTAGGCCTCACTGCCGCTGCCGGGCTCGGTATTGCCGGGATCATTGGTTATAACGCAAATAACTGAGGCAGTATATGAGTAGTTTTGATTTATTCGGTGAATTTAAGCGCCAAGCAAAATTAAGTAGTCTGACTGAGCATGTGCGCACCCACTATAATCGTAGTAAGGCCATGGCTGTTCAGGCTTCTGAAGACGTAAGGAGAAAAGGCGTTCAGGCTGTTGAGCAGTACAAGCAAGCATATGCTGATAAATTTGGCTTACCTACCGCAGAGTCATCCATTGAAGAAAAAATTCAATATCGTGATTACATGAAAAATACGGCAGGCTCAATTATGCAACAAGTTCAGCAGTTTACTGGTGTTCAAAAAGGAAATCTTATGGGCCCTCGTAAAAATAGTGTTGCGGCAGCCGCAAACAGAATATTACAAAGAGCCCCTGAGACATATGAAGCGCAGGAGCTTGCCGATGCTGTTAACTCTGGCTGGAGCAACGCAGAGCTTCATACCGGAGTCCTGGATATTATCAACAAAACCGCTGATGCGCGGAATGCTGCGTTAGGCATAACAAGATTCCGAGGTACGGATGGAGCAATGAGTACTTTGAATGCTGTCCGTTCCCTCTTCTACAAAGACAACACTCATCTCAATGATGGCGTGGTTGTTGCTGGTGTCCTTGGTGGTACTCTTGCGACCGGCATGGCGGTGGGCAAAGCAATAGGTACAGGGCTTGACGCAGTATATGTAGATAGGAATTAAGGCCGGAGCGTCGCTCCTGGCGCTTCGAGGAAAGAATGACCCTCTGTTCGCAGTGTACGGAGGGTAATTTTCCCTTCGTAGAATACAGAGCAATAAAAAGGAGGATGAAATCATGGCATTCGCAGGATTAGGAGCGTTCGATAAAAACTTTTGCTCACTTATGAGCAATCAGTCAATCAATTCAATAATGGATTATCCAGGAGCAATGCTGAAGTCTTTCAAACGAGCTGCCCGTGATCGAGTAATGAGCTCGCCAGAGATGATGAAAAAAAATCCTAGTTTTGCCCCGCGCCCGTCAACAAATGGTGATGTTTTTGGATATGGCGATGCACTGAAGTCTATGTTCTATAAGTCCAACACAGGCGAGCTCTCTGCTGCCAGAGTAGGCGCCGCCGGAGCTGCTGGCCTTGCTACTACAGGTATCGCTGGATCCTATATCTTAGGTGATTGATTATGGCTCTTATCAATCCTTATCAAGGAGTAGAAAGTACTCTCGGTATAGGCACGGCTGCCGGGGACGCTATCGGTTTCGGCGCCAAGGTAGCGGGGAAAGCTGGTTTAGCTGTCGGCAAAGCTGGTTTAGCTATCGGCTCTGCTGGCGCAGCGGCTACTGTCTGGGCAGGAGGGCAGGCAGGAAAGCATCTAGGTCTTCCGGTCTTGAAAGGCTTAGGGAAAATAGCCTTGGGTACTCCTGGGTTTCTCATAAATGGAGCCGGTCCTCTCGGTAGTCCGATCAAGGGCGCCGCGAAATACGGAAGCAGTCTCGCGAAGAATATGGTGAAGTACGAGGGAAGCCATCTCAAGTACAACAAGTATCTCGGGGAACTTCAGCGAGAAGGGCCGTCATTGAAGATGACCAAATTCGGGTACGGCGTAGTCGGCGGTCTCGCTGGTGTCCAATTCTTGCGCGGCGCTTACGGTGCCTACATGGGTTCCCGTATGGGTGCCGTAGATACGAAGACTACCTCGCTTACCCCTGATTTCTCTCCTCAGGAATACAGGGTACAGCATCCTGATTTCGCGGGCGCTACAGGAGATCTCGTATTCGCATTGAGCGCAAATAGACATGGTTAATAATAAGACCACTAAGGAGGGAAATAGATGGCAAGCCAAAGCATAATCAAGAAGATCTTGCGCCATCATAAAATGGCGGCTCTCAATGTCGGCATTGGCGGCGCGTTCGCGTTCGGTACTTATGACGAGGCACGAGAATCCGGAGACGGTGTTGTATCGTCTGTTCTACAGGCAGGCGGCGACTTCGCTACCTCGATGATCATGAATCCGTTCATGTATATAGGTACACAGGTATTGGCCGGAGGTGGACAGGCCGCGATCCAAGGTTATAACGCCCTGGATCAGAGACGCCACCAGGTAGCTAGAGATATGCGTCAGAGAGCTTTCTCCAGCGCAGAATTCAATGATACCGAACAGACATATACTATGAGACAAGCAGGTATGGCTATAGCTAGACGAGCTAGAGGAAATGCTGATCTTGTACAGCTCGGGAATGAAGCACAGTTTATGGCAAAGTAAAATGAATCACAAGAAAGGAGGAAGATAATATTGCCTAAGATTAGATCTATAGATGACTATGCAAAACTTGCAAAAAGACTTACTAATAGGGCAATGTCCGGACGTGGTACAGGAAATTTTACAGGCCAAGCCATTTCAAGAGTTGACAGTGAGCTTAATAAAATAGATCCCATGACGCTTCGTATTAATGCGATGAGATCTAAACTAGCTCCAGTAGATGCAAGAAAAGCTGCCGTTGCAAAAGAACAAGCTCAAAATGCTTTTATTGGCAGGATGCGTAATATAGGATCTGTGCTTGAGCAGGGCAAGAAGGCACAAAAAGAGATTGATATCATTAATCACGCGAAAGCCGGTATTCACGGCGATAGAGGGCTAAGTACACGTGATCAAATATATGACAGTACGCATTCAAGACCAATTAATGAATTAGATCAGAAACAGACTTATGAAGATGTAAAAGCTGCGTTTGGCGGACCGCTTTCAACCAAAGAGCTGATTGAACACAATACTGGCGGTCTTGATAATATTGCTCGCACCAATATGATAAATGATGCTAGGGCGGCATTTACTTCTAAAAAGGGCATGCAGGATTTAATCAGTCTAAGAGCAAAAAACGCCAGGGCTCTTCCTGCAGGTACTGATGACTCTGCTGTTTGGGATGCAGCAATGAAGACTGCTGAAGGCGGCACATTCGGTGATTTTCAAACTGCTTATCGAAAACTGAATACTAATAACAGAGTTACTGAAAATATTGCTGCTTCTAGAGCTGCTCGTGCAAATACTGGTTTTGGGAAATTCGCTCATAAAGAAGATTGGGACGATTATGTTGACTCAGTAAAAGAAAAAGTACAACAAGAAGAAGCCGCTGCAAAAAAAGCTGCAAACGAAGCTAAAGAAGCCGAAGAGGAACGTGTAGCAAAAGAAGCCGAAATAGAAGGACGAGAAGCTGCGGTAAACACCTCCAGCATGCCTCCAAAGGAGTCTACCTATACTCCGCCAGAAGGATATTCAAGTGGCGCAGGCGGAGAAACTCCTGCCGCTCCTAAAGCAGAAGAACCTGTTCCTCAGAATGCGGGCAGTTCAGAAGTATCAGGCTTTGGAGGAGGAAAAGGCTCAGAGGAGAGCCCTCTCGATAGCTTCTTTGATGAGCAAATCGGCACCAAGGGCATATCCAACGCAAAGAAACACCATCTCAAAAGCACAAGAGATAAGTACCAGGAATGGAGAGCAGAGATGGATCAGCTCAATAAGAAAGGGCTCGAAGGAGAAGAATACAACAAGGAACTCAATAAAATAAATGATTACTACGGTATCAAGGCTGACGCTAATCCATTGGAGCATTTCAAGTCTGTAGCGGGAGAAGATCCCTCTACTTGGGATTGGGTAAGAGGCAATAACGTCATCGAAATCGGAGCAGGAGGAGCATTGGCCGCCGGCGCGATTGCTTCCTGTTTCTCGAACAAAGGCAAAATGTCCAACTCTGAACTCTATGGACAAAACTTCTAGTACAAGATCACTTAGGAGAAAATAGAACATGGCAAAAAACATATCCAAGATACAACAAGCACAGCTTGCTATCGTAATGAAAGACCCTGTACTCTGGGCCAAGCACTTCTTGATCTCGAATAACGCGCTCACAAAAAAGATGGGGCCATGGGAGGCCCGAGACTACCAGGCCGAGATGCTGCGAGATCCTTCCCTCAAGAAAGTGTATCGCTGCGGCAGAAGATGTATTCCCGGTTGGGCTAAAATCATGGACCCCAAAACTGGCAAGGTATGTACCGCTGATGATATCATAAAGAGAGAAAAGAACTTCACCGTCCCTTCTATGGATAAAGATTACCGAATTGTTTCGAGCGAGAATTGCGAAATCTTTCCCAATGGGAAAAAAGAAGTCTTTCGCGTACTTTTGAAAAACGGAAACTATGTAGATGCTACTGGCAATCATCCATTGTTTACGGCATCAGGATGGAAAGAGCTAAAAGATTTGAAGGCTGGAGATTGTATTGCTACCCCTTCTAAGCTCGACTTTTTTGGAAACACCAAAATTGCTGATGATGAAGTTAAGCTCTTAGCGTATATGATTGGTGATGGGAGTTGTACTGGCTCCTCCATGCGTTTTTCTAAATATGAAGGAAAACAAGTTGAAGAAATGAAGAAAATCGTAACCTCGTTTGGTTGCGAAATGATTCACTATGAATCCTCGACAAACCCTTATGACTATCATATTGTAAAATCCGAGAATAAACATAACCACTTCTTCAAAAATGGAGTTAAGGCTATCTTGGAGAAACATGATGTTTATGGTTGTAAAGCTGATGATAAAACAATTCCTGATGTCATATACGCGCTTTCACGACGACAAATAGCTATCTTCCTTTCAAGACTTTATGGAACCGATGGTTGGACTTACAGTAGATATACTGGAACTAAATATCTGTATGAGATTGGATACGCTTCTAACTCCGAAAAATTAGTTAGAGGAATCTACCATCTACTTTTACGCTTTGGAATACAGTCATCTATCCGTCAAAAAACGGAAAAATCATGGGAAATCGCGATGAGAGGCAAGAAAGATATTCTTCTCTTCTCTTCAGAAATAGGTATTTATGGTAAAGAAGAGGCTTTATCTAAGACAGTGGAAGCAGCTTCTCATAGTTCCGATGTCGACTCATTTATGCCGTTCGAAATAAACGAAAGAATTTCTAAGACAATGAAAGAGCGCGGAACGACGAAAATGGAACTCGTACGTTTATGGGCGCCAGGACATCGTCCTAATGATAGGTTGCGTCTTGGGGATTACAAACTACAAAAAAGAAAAGCTAAGCTGATAGCTGACTATCTTGAGTTAAATGAGCTTTCCTCCCTCGTTGATGGAGAGATTGAATGGAAAGAGATCTCATCTATAAAATCCCTCGGGATTCATATGACTTACGATATCACAGTTCCAGAAACGCATAACTTTGTAGTGAATGATGTAATCACCCATAATACAGGCAAAAGCGAATGCATGATTGTTGAAGCCCTGCATAAAGCGTTCACACATAAATTATACCGTGTTCTCTTTGTCACTCCTTATGAGAACCAGGTCAACTTGGTATTCATGCGTATGAAGGAATTGATCAGCCAGAGTCCTCTTGTGAAGGCTCAGCTTGTCACCTTCAAGAGTAGCCCATACACGGTAGAATTCAAAAATGGTTCAAAAATTCTCGGATTCACGACAGGAGCAGCCTCTGGAAGCGGCGCAGCGAGCGTCAGGGGGCAAAGAGCTGATTGGATCCTGCTCGATGAATTAGATTACATGGGACCTGAAGACTATTCAACAGTTTCAACTATCGCCGGTGAGCGTCCTGACATCGGAATGACGGCTTCTTCCACTCCGACTGGTAAACGAAGCACGTTCTATGAGATCTGTACTAACCCCAAATTTGGCTACACGGAGCATTATCATCCCTCTATGGATAACCCTGGTTGGTGTCAAGAAATGGAAGATAAGTTCCGCGCCGAGCTTACTCCTTCCCAGTACGACCACGAGATACTTGCTATCTTCGGTACAGAAGAAATGGGCGTATTCCCGAAGGATAAAGTAGACTTTGCTTCTCGGAGAGAATGGTACGCATATAACCCGTTAACGGATACGCAACAGAGACGTATAAAGAACGGCGACATGAAAGAACCGTTCATGATGGACTGGGACGAGACAAACCCTGCTCCACCGAATAAACTGAGATGCGCTGGAATTGATTGGGATGCGTATCAAGCCTCATCTTCCATAATTGTTTTAGATTACGATATAAAAGCACAACTCTTTCGTGTAATTAAGAGAGTAGAAGTGCCGCGAAGTGAATATACGATTGACAACGCAGTGAACTGGGCTATCAAGATCAATCAGATATATAACCCGTCATGGATATTCTGTGACAGGGGATACGGCGATTACCAGATTGAGCGCCTGCATATCTACGGGGACCAACATCCTTCCTCTGGCCTCAAAGAGAAAGTTGTTGGCTATCAATTCAAGAACAATCTGGAAATCCGTGACCCAGTAACAGGCATTGCCACGAAGGAGCCTATGAAGCCTTTCATGGTGAACCAGCTTGTCATCGCGTTCGATCGCGGGCGCATCTCCCTTTCCCCTTTCGATGAAGTCCTGCATAAGCAGATCATCGACTACTCAGTAGAACGTATCTCTCAGTCCGGCCAGCCGGTATATACCAGTGTCAACGAGCACTTCGTAGATGCTCTGGGTCTCGCCTATCTTGCCTTCGTGCTGAACTTCCCGAAGATAACCCGGCAGATCAAATTGCCGGAGTTCACTTCTAGGATGGAGCACGTAGACACGACTCTCGGTGTTTCCCGTGCGGCGCAGGCGCTCAACGAGCTGAATCGCCCCCATCAGAGACTTAATAATCCGTGGGCAGAAAGAGCGGACAAGCTTAAAGAGATGCGCAAGGGAGAACCTAAGGAAAAAGGTCAGCAATGGGTGAAAGTCCCTATGACCCGTAACAAGCCGTCCGGTGTCCGCTCCGTTCAATGGGGTTCGCGCTCAGGCTACGGAACTGGCGGCAGAACAATGTGGTAGTAGCGAGGTCTTTTCTCTCTGCCTCGTTATTATATAGAAATATCCCCTATTTCGTTAAAAAGAACGCCTGGGTCTTATCCCCTCCTCCTTGGCGTTCTTTTTGCTGTATCGCAGGAGAAAAATTCAATGAATGATGTCAACAAGAATAATCTGCTTTACGTTCCTAAGATCGAACCGGAGCAGAAATATAAATCCGACGCAGTATTCCCATTAGAATACGAGCCGCCGCAAATAACTACGCCTGAGGAGCCAAAAAAAGACACTCCGAAGGAGATATACAACGACTTTTCAGAGATTATAGAGCTTATAGAGCTTACAGGCATTCCGGAGCTTGAATTTATCAATGAAACAATAGAACGCCTGAAAAAGCGGCTTGAAGTAGTTTTTCCTGATGGAGAACTACCGGAGGAACCTCAGGAAAAGACTGGAGGCGAACCACCGGGCGAGACGGAGACCAAGCCAGGAGGTGGTACTACAAAACCGAAACCACCGGATATTCCGTATAGGCCACCGAAACCGAAGACTGGTACTCCTACTGAAAAGACTAAAACGCCTAACGATCCAACTGATAAAACCAAGCCTCCTGGTACATTGACTCCTATAGAAGGCAAGCCGAAAACCAATGACCCTATTCAACGGAATCCGCCAAAAAGCAAAAAAGATCCTGGAGATCCTAGAACATGGACAAAGGAAGATGAAGGTCCAAAGGGTGGAGATCCAGGAAGCGGAGATCCAATAGATCATGATGGCGGAGGCGGGAATACTGGCGGCACTAATATTGGTGATCCTACTGGAGGAATCGCGAAACCTGTCATTAAAAGAGTATATGGAGACGACGACGATGGAGATTCTTATGAATGGCATGTAAGCAGAGGCGGCGGATATGATGATATAGACCCAGGAACCGGCTTACCTACAGAAGGTGGAGATGAAAATCCAGAGGATCTCAAATACGGAACCAAAACTGGTACCCCAGAAGAAATCGAAGATGAGGTAGAACATCATATCCACGAGCTCGAAGAGGAGATTATTGAAGAGGAAAAACAAACAATAGAAGTTCCTGACATGTTCCCTAACGACACTAACGTAGTAATCGACGTGGTTCCGCCAAAAACGATTGTCGAGATCATTAAAGGCAACTACGAACGTGACACTGTGAATCTGCACGACTTCTATTTACAAAAGCTTCAGCTCATTCTGCAGAGATACTTTCAGAGAATGATGACGATCATGATCGAGTGCGATGTCGGTGATATAGACAACCTCACAATGGATTTTGATGGGGAATATGTCGTTGTCACTGATCCGAATATGCGTCATCTTCGTGATTCCGTATGCCGCAGTCAAATCATGCGCAAGCAAAAAGAACGCTACATTAAGAAACTGTTTAACGTGGACGCCACTATGCTTCACATGAATCGCTGGCACGTAGCAGAAAAAGAACGTGAATTTTATTATTCTGAAAGCTACGGCGACTCCGGTACATATCTTGATTCTCATAGCAATACACTTCTTCGTGACTGTCGTTCCCAGTACGATTCAGCGTATAACCAGTCTGTATACGACATGTATAAGTATCTAAACTCCTCTTGTGAAGTTCTGGACGATGTTCTTGAAATGGTTGTGCGCGAAGCATGGGCAAAGGGACAGATGCTGAAGAATGGCGTAGATATCTATAAGAACAGAGAAGCTAAAGAAGAGAAAGAAGCAGAAAAACGCCGGGCTGAAGAACTTGAGAAGCTCAGAAAACAGAAAGAAGAGAACGAGAACGCGAAACCTATGAGCATGTCTGGCGGCGGTCCTGTCCAGCAGACTATTTCTCTGGAAGAATCCAATAAGAATTCTGGCACGAAGAATACACCAAGCAGTACTACACCTAGCAGTACTACGCCGACTAGCAGTGGTCCTGCCAGTTCGGCAGCAGTGGAAAAAGCAGTGCAGACCGCAATCGGTATTGTCGGCAGAGGCGCTTCATATGGATGGGGCGGAAATGGCCCAGACGTATTTGATTGTACTGGTTTTGTTTCTTACTCATTCCAACAAGCCGGATGGCCTATTTCTCCATGTCATGGCTCTGCGTTCGATGATGCATTCGCTTCCATGGGCTTCGAGAGAATGGAGTTTAGCGGCGGAGACTGCAGCTCGTTGCAACGCGGAGACGTACTCTGCAACAGTCACCATGCTGGACTGTATATTGGCGGTGCCGAGCTAGCCGAAGCAGTCAATGAAGAATACGGTGTATGTATTCATCCTTTCCGTGATTATTATAGCTGGGAGTACCTCTGGCGTTATAAGGGCTAAAAGGGTTCTCGTTTGGTAATACAAGAATAGGAAACATAAATTCTATATAGAAAGGAACGAGCGGTTACGGCACTTTTCAATAGACTGATCCGCTTTTTCGGCGGAGACTCAAACGGGCGCAGTAGCCGCCTTCCCGCCCGCGAGGTATATCATGCACGGGAGGCGGGCGGCTCTTCGTCACAGATTACGCAGGCAAACGTCCAGCAATTCGTAGTCAAGGCTGTCGGTAATACTAACGAAGGCCAGAACGGTGATTTCACATCGTCGTCTTACGATCTCTCTGAGATCAAAGACGCAGTAGCGGCTGACTCCTTGCTAAAGCTGGCTGTAGCGAAATACAGTCAGCTCATCTTCAAAGCTGGATACACTATCACTTCAACAAATGATGCCGCAGCTGAATACTTGCGTGGCAGGTTCCGTATGATGTCCTTCATGACAGGGACTCCAATGGATATCCTGCTCCAGCAGGTAGCTGATGACTTAGTTATGTACTCGAACGCTTTTCTCGTGAAAAGCCGTACAGAACTGACCAATATCGGCGGCTTGCAAGCCAAAGGATTATACGATCCGAAACCTGTCGGCGGCTACTTTCGTATAGACCCTGCCACAATGCAGATTAAGGTTGATAAGTACGGACAAGTAAAACAGTATCAACAGCAAGTAGGACAGAACACCGCCAAGTTCAAACCGACAGACGTGATCCATATCTTCGTGGACAAACAAGGCGGCGAGCTGTTCGGTACGCCTCGTGTTGTAGCGGCGCTGGAAGACGTGAAGCTCCTTAGGAAGATCGAGGGCGAGACTCTCACCCTCATCTACCGCTATGCTATCCCGTTATATCAGATGAGGATAGGTCTTCCTGAACAAGGTTTTATGGCTACAGATAAAGAGATTGATGAAGCCAAACAGGAAGTTCAGAAGCTCGCAAATGATGGATTGCTTGTTACTAACGAACGTACTGAGTTCATCTCTATCGGCGCGGAAGGCGCGGCTCTTGACACCAGCAAATACCTGGAGTACTGGCGCAAGCGCGTGCTCGCGGCCCTTCATCTTTCTGAGGCTCAGGTCGGCTCCGGCGGCGCGAAGCAAGATGCTGATTCCATGGAAGAGCAGGCCCACGACCTTGTAAAATGGTATCAACACGCTTTGCAGACTTTTATTGAAGAAAAAATTCTCAATGAGCTTCTGATCGAAGGCGGATATAATCCGTACATGAATGAGCAGGATATCTGTCACTTCACTTTCAATGAAATCAATATCGAAGCACAAGTGAAGATGCAGGCGCATTGGCTTAATATGTTCCAGGGCAATCTCGTTACCATGGAAGAAGCACGTCAGGGCATTGGTCTCCGCGCAGACAATATTGACGAGTCACGACTGTATCAGAACATGATCCAGACTCCTGCGCAGCTCGCCTTGGTTGACGCAAAAGTTTCTGCTACAGGAACAAACAGCGGTTCCGCGAATACCGGTACAAGTGGTCCGAGCAAAACTGCGGCAAGTGGCTCACAGAAATCTACTGCATCGAAAGTGCAGCCTTCTAATCAACACGGAACCACCAGTATGAAGATAAAAGAAGGACTCAATTTGGCGGAATCGACGGACAAGAACGTAGCCGACTGGAAGAAAAACTTCCCTTCTATTTACAAAAAGTATTCCGCAATGCGTAATGAAGTAGTTGAGTATGGTAGTAAATCTGACATCGCTCTGCCCCTCACAAGGGACACAATCGTGAAAGAGCTTGTCAATAAAATTGCCGTAGAAGCGGACAAAGGAGTCGCGAAAGCTTTGCGAGATTCAGGCAAGAAACCGGATCATATTCGCGATGTTCCAATGGGTCAGCTTACCAACTACGTTGAAGACACTGTGACAAAGATGTTCAAGGACATCAAGAAGCGCCTCAAGCAAGCGGATGGTCCGGCGGGGCGCGAAGAGGCATTCAACGCAGTTGAATATAGGCTACGGTTCTTATGTGAGAAGATCATGCCGAAGGCATACTGGTTTGGCTACGCAAAAGCATGCGCATACACGGGAATCAAAAAGATCTATGTCGATTTCGGAAAAAGCGACGACGCTGAGAAATACGAAAAGATTGTTCGGACAACTGATTTCACGCTTGACGAGATTCCCGCCTTCCATGCTTATTGTTCCTGTAAGCTGAACCTCGACGGGGGGTGAAGAAACAAGAATGGCATTGATGATCAAAGAGTACATTGACCACAATAATGTCAATGCATTCTTTTCAGAGGCTGTTACGGAACACAACCATCTGAATCTTTCGGAGGCTGCCAATCAGACAAGCAATCTTCCGATTGATCCTGACAGTCTTATGGTAGAAGTCGAGGGCATTCATGGTTATCCTCATTCCACCAGGAATTATACGCGATACATGCCCGAATGCCTTATTGACGCGATTCCGGGCTGGACCAACCCTTACAACCGTCCTGTCATCAAGTTCCACAAAGATGAGGACGGAGAAACCATCGGACGGGTGATTTCTGCCGAGCATGTGCAGAAATCCAGCCGTTCAAAAACGCCCGCAACCAAATTCCTCATTAACGTGAGCGAAGAGAAAGCAAAGCAGGGAATCAAAGACGGGCGGCTCGATACCGTATCAATCTCGGGTATTGCCACTGATGTCCGCTGTTCTATCTGTGGCCAGCAACTTGCTGACGGAGAAGAATGCGAGCATGAACGTGGTCAGCAATATAAAGTCGGCTCCAAAATGAAAACATGCTACTGGGATATTTACCAGATGGAGCCTAAAGAGCTCTCGTATGTTATCGTCCCCTCGGACGTATATGCAAAGAACGAGCGTTTCTATCCTGCAGCAACAAAAACGGTAGAAAAGCCAAAACTTACCGAGAGCCTTGACAATAACCTACCGGTTAAAAACAACGACAAAGAAGGAGACATGGGAATGACTGAGCTTGAAGAGGCCCAGGCAAAAGTTTCCGAGCTCAGCGCTAAAGTCAAGGAGCTCGAAGAAGCAGCCAAGGCAAACGAGACAAAGATGACCGAACTGGCCGAAGCCAAAGATAAGGCTGATGCGCAGGTCAAGGAACTCACTGAAAGCAAGACTGCTCTTGAGAACGAGATCAAGAGTGAGAAAGAGCTGAAGGAAGGTCTTGAGACCGAGTTGGCTGAGACCAAGACGAAGCTCAAAGAGTCCATGATCGAGACTCTGCAGGCAGTGCGAAAGGCTACTGGCCGCAAGGAACTGGAGGAAGCCCTCGTAAAAGAGCGTTCCGTAGATTCCATTCGCGACAGCATTGTTGACCTGAAGGAAGAATTCAACGGCAAGTTCGCCGGCAAGAACGTCGAAGAGGGCGCAAAGCTTCCTGAGCCCAATTCCGTGGATAGTCCGGCGCTCGGCTCTAATAGCGATGGCAAGCAGCTCAACGTGAAAGAGTCCAAGAGCGAAGAAGATAAAGTTAATCTTACTGAGTCTATGAGCGATCTGCTGAAGAAGGCATTCGGCGCTCACAGGATGTAAAACAAGGAGTGATATTTAATGGCTTTGCAGCCTAACAATCTTGATGTCCAGGAGCGCATGCAGCCTGGCGCATACGGCGAAAAGTTCAAAGTTGACATGCCGGGCTATCGCAATAGCGTTTCCCGCGTAAACCGCACGAACAACAAGCTGGATACCGGCGACCATGACGTACTGAACCAGAAATACGAGTTCGACTATCGTCTGAAGCCGTTGTTCACTTACGGCTTTTCTTACGGCTACAACCAGATGGTTATGCCGAAGGGCCGCATCGTTGCAGTCGATCCGATGATGGATCTTCCTGACTCTGAGAGCCATAAGACTTTCAATGTGCTGACCATGGCAAATGGCGGCGTTCCGGTTCGTCTCCGTAAGGAGGGCGATGTATACCCCAACTTCGGCAAGGGCGCAACCGATATCGTCTCTGATGAGATGCAGGGGCAGCCTCTCCAGAACATTGGCTGTGAGTGGACCCCTGTTGCTGGCATGGACAAGACCTATGACAGCCATTGCTATCGTCCGTTCTACTCTGCAGGAGAGGGCGGCGCGGCAGGCTCGTTCGTTTCTGCTACGAAGCAGATGGCCGACGCGAAGCTCACGGTTGATGAGAGCAGCGGTCGACTTGCGCTGAACGGTGAGCTGAATGATGAGTACCGTCCCGGCAATATCCCCATCGGTATGATCGAGCGTAATGAGTACACCCGCGACAATGATGCATACAATGGCATGATGCCCGGCGCAGTCGTCACTGACGCATTGGTCGAGCTTCCGTTCTTCGCTTTCAAGGATAAGGCAGAGCAGAACTACTGGGGCAGCGTGTACGGCAACCTGAAGCCGGGCGATCTCATGAAGTCCGATGAGAATGGCCGCTTGACTCTTTCTCCGCTGTCCGTACCCGAGGATCTCGCTACTATGAGCATCGCTGAGTACGAGATGGAGCGTCAGCAGGTTGTCGGCCAGGTTTACGCGATCAACCATGAGCTCGTTCCTGAGGGTGCAGCAATCTACGCTACCTGGGCTCTTGAGGATCGTATGAACTCCGAGGTGTTCAATCCTGAACTCTATGCCAAGACGAATCGTCGCGGCGAGGATGCAGTGAATGGCTCCCCGTTCAACAGCGAGGGCAAGTACCCCGGCTATCCTTATGAGAAGAACTACTTGAACCACGACCTGCATATGCTCGTTTCTGCTGGCCGCAAGGATGTCTACGATCCTCGTATGAATCCTGAGTTCCAGTACAGCAATCTCGGCATCCCCGGCTTGACTTCCGGTGAGAATGTCGGCAGGCGTGAGATCCCGATGGTCAAGGCACAGCACGTTTCCAAGGCTCCCGAGGGGCAGGATTACGTCCGCAAGTATCTCCGCGCTCTGGAGGTGCAGCTCATCGAGGATTCGATGCAGATCCAGTTTGGCGACGAGGCTCCTCAGCAGCTCAAGCTCAACAGCAAGTATCACGGCTACACCTGCACCTATCTTTCTGAGAAGCAGGGTGTCGCAGTTCTGGAGGTTCTCGACAAGGTCGCTGATCGCGCCGAGCTCGATACTTTCCTTGCTGACAAGACTGATGGCGTAGACATCCTCATCGGCGGCACGAAGCGCGGCCTGGCTGGCGTTCCGGTCTTCATGGATTGGGATGGCTGCATTGGTTCCGTGACGGTGCTCATGCAGAAGTAACTTGAAGTTTACGGCAGGGAGAGGCGAACATCTCCCTTTCCCTCCGGTTTCCATATTAGCGTTGGTTTCAATAGAACCAAGGAGGTTAAAAGATTTATGGGTATGCACTTGCAGGAGCAGCTCAATAGTATCGCCAAACTCCGTAAGATTGCGGAGGACCGTGAGGCCAAGGGCGAGAAGGTTGATGTTTCTCCGAAGACATTTGATATCATGGAAAAAATGACTCGTAATATGGCGGGCGATTTTTCCAAGGGCCGCACTACCGTTGCTGAAGGCCTGACTTCCACGGATGTCATTCGCCTGATTCCGAAGGTCATCGAGGGCCAGCTTCGCGAGGCCGCTGAGCCTGAGTATCTGGCTACGCGCTTCATGAGCACCATCCATGTGGACGGCGGCAACACCGCAGTTTACGTTATCCCGGTCGTGGGCGAGCTGTTCGCACACGAAGTCGGTGAAGGCACGAAGTACAAAGAGGAAAGTGTTGACTTCAACACCGTCGAGAACGGCCAGCTCGAAGTCCGCGTGAAGAAGATTGGTCTGAAGGTGAAGATCACCGAAGAGGCCATCTCTGATTCTTCTTGGGACATTTATGGAATAAATGTTCGGAAAATGGGCCAAGCGATGGCCAGATACAAAGAGGAATGGTGCATGAATTCCTTCTCGGATCATGGCACTCCTATCTTCGACAACAACCTGCGCCAGCAGGAGCCTGCGGCAGGTACTACGGGTCGTGGCGCCGATGGGCAGCCTAACGACACGATGAGCGTTGAGGACTTCCTCGATCTCGTGCTTGCTCTTATGAGCAATGACATGACTCCGACGGATATCATCATGCATCCGCTGTGCTGGGTCATCTTCGCGCAGAACAGCATGATCGGCAACGGCATGACTTACGGTGCATTCGGCGGCAATCAGGTTCATCCTTGGGGTGCTGTTCAGGGTACGCCGGGCTTTGCAGGTCTTGCTGCAGATGCCGATGGGCAGAAATTCATCATGCGTCCGGAACAGGTACAGGGCCGTCTGCCGATGCCGATCCAGGTCAATCTCAGTCCGTTCGTCAACTTCGATAAGATCAACAAGAAGTTCGACATGTACTGCCTCGATCGCGCAAACGTCGGCGTCATCGTTGAGAAAGAGGGCCTCAGCACCGACAACTGGACTGATCCTGAGCGCGACCTGCGTCTCCTGAAGGTTAAGGAACGCTATGGCGTTGGTATCACCAACAATGGCCGTGGTATTACTGTGGCTCGCAATCTGGCAGTCGCTCCTACTTACCCGGTTGCTCCGACAGTCAACGTCAATATTCCGGCATTCCAGGGCACTCCTGTAACAGAGCCGTAATCGTGATTTTGTGGGGTGGCAGCAATGCCACCCTTTTTGTTGATAACAGAAAGAGGGAAGAATAAAACATGGCAGAACGCAAGCGTATCGCTACTATCAAGCTCAATAGCGGCCAGGGGGGCTTCTATGATGAGCTCACAAACATCCATCTGACGGTTGCAAACCCGATCGCTCACCTTTACGCAGGCCAGAATCTTACGAATATCCGCAAAGGTGTCGCTGTGGGTCATCTTAATCTTACAGAAGGTACTCTCGGACCTGATCCTCGCCCCTATCGCCTGATCCGCGTAGGCGATCATATGGAAATTGACCTTAGTCCTCAGCTTTTCAACAAGAAGCCGAAGAAGAAGACGGTTGATGTCGTTCTGAAGCAGGAGCCGAAAGCAGAGGAACCAGCAAAAACAGAGCCTAAGGAGGCCGATCCGGTAGAAGAGTCTAAGGAAAATTCTTTTGAAGAGTCTCTGATTGAGGAAATTCCCGTAAAGGAGACCCCTGTTGAGGAGAAAACAGAGGTCGAGGAACCTGCGGAGAAGGCTCCGACAAAGAAATCTTCCAAGAAAGAGAGCAAAAAGGCCAGTAAAGGCTAAGGTGATCAGCAATGGTTATGGATTTTTCCATAGTTTCCGTCGAAACCTCGTTGTTGGACAATGCCATTATCATCAATTTCAGCAAAAATGTCGACCCTGATTCCGTGAGTCCGGACAATATCTACGTCATGAACCATGATTCGCGGGATGCGATACCGTTTGATATCGAAGTCGAAGAAGATTTTGTGAAAATCACCTCAAGATTCGGCTTCGAACCGGATACGAACTACACGATCTTGATTCAGGCAGGCATTTCTGACCTTGTTGGCACGACTTTGGACAACCCTCTCGTAAGAAAAGTCCATTTTGATAGTGATGTCACCAATACCGTACGTATCATAGAGCCAATCGACTTCGAAATCGTGCATGAAATAGTGCTGAAATGGCAGGAATACGATAGAGACGGCAAGATCATCGCCGAGGAGGACATAAAAGACTCTTTCGATATCCAGATTGCCTGCGAGAACGCATTTTACAACGTAATTTGTGATACAACCACGATTTCTGGAGATACGGATGCTGTTCTCAAGGAACCAATCGAAGATGGCCAGTACTATTTCCGTATCAGGGCTCATAATGGACAGTATTTTGGGCGCTGGAGCAACGTAGGTACCTTTGTTTTCAAGAAGAAGGACGAAGTTCCAGAGCCTGAACCTGTACCAGAGCCAGTTCCCGAAGAAGAACCTGTCGATGATGAACCTAAACCTGAGATTACTGAGGGCGGGATTACCATTGTCGACTTCGCCAGCACCAAAGGAGTCCTGGATAAGCCTACTTACAAAGGCCTCGCAGAGACTGGTGACACCAGTTTTCAGTTCGTTTTCGAGGAACCGGTAGACATTACGGATATGAACATTCTCGTAAGAAGGAGTGACGTGTGATGGCAGAGATTATCAATGTTTCTGCAGAGCTTTCCGAAGACGGAAAGACTCTCATCGTTACTCCTGAGACTGAGCTTGTCGATAACGGCATCTATGAGTTTGTCATTTCTGGCGTGAAGTCAGCAGACGGAACCAAAACGCTGCCAGATTTCACTGCCAGCATCATGACTCCACTCTCCCCCATGCATTGCACAGTCGATAGCGTAAGAGCTCTTGTCGATAGCTTTGATATCCCGGAGCAGAATCTTCAGATCTATATCCGTGATGCCTCAAAGTATGCAGACTATATCCTTGCCAACGCTGGAAACGTATCTGCCAAGGACAAAGAAAAGCGCCAGTTTGCTATGGAGCAGTTCGTGCGTACCAAAGTAACGCTTGACTGCTTGCAGAGATCCACTATGGACAGGGTAAGTGCAGGAGCAGGCTCCATGTACAAGTTGGATGCCGTGGAGATCCAGGAATCTTCGAACTCTTCGATCTATAAGGCTATGATGGCAGCTCTTAGAGACGACTTGCAGAAATGGCAGGACGCTATCCGTGGCTACTTCAACGAAGGCCGCGCCAAGCCCAAGGCTACTCGTGTCGGCATCAAAGCTTCTGAGAACAATGATGTCTCGCATACCACGGTTGACAAGATCCTCGATAGCATTACGCGTACACCACCGGATTGGAGTGAATAATAGATGCAGCCATTTGACGATAAAATCCAGTCAGTCATCAAGAAGCTCTACTATCCGGTCTGGTTCATCATCAAGGATGAGAACATTGACTGTCCATGTGTCAACCATACGACAAAGCAAGCAAATCCTCACTGCAAAAAATGTTTGGGGCTGGGTAAGAAGATCAAGATTGCCCGTATGAAAGCAGCTCACCAGCAGATTGAGGATATAACAGCTCGCGGCGAAGGTTTAGGATATTCCGAGAAGAACATTGGATCCAACTACTATACTCTCGCCGATGTAGAAGCCAGGGAAGGCGACTATATCGTTGACGGGAATTACATAGACATCATCCAGCACTTCTATCCTGAGCGTAGTAATCACAGCGATCCTGTGTACTACAAGTACGTGGCGACGCCTAAGAAGGGGCATTACAACACCTTCATAAACTTGTTCAAGGAGGTGCTTGCCGATGCCGGTTTCAATGCGTGAGGTTTACGTAGACAAGCACTCCAACATGGTGATCGCCGCGAAGGCGAATACTCGTTATGAGGTTGGCTCTCCTGTATACATGGAGGATCCTGTAGAAGCAGCAGATCTCTACGGCGAGGATAGCGATCTCGTAAAAGCGTTCAAGACTGCGCAGTCACTTGGAGTGAAAAACATCTTTCTGATGAACACGCTCAAGCACTCAGACTTACTTAACGCACAAGAGATGTTTGACCAGAACGACTTTGCGTATGTTGTCCCGATTGGTTTCAGGTTCAGTGATACATTTGTAGATATCACCAACGGCTCAGAGAGAACTAATTTCTATGCTTACCTGCTAAATAACGCAAGGATCAGAAGCAAGACCATCTATGTCGTGACAGACAAGCATGCTTCTCTCTATGAGGATATAGATGCCTTCATTGAAGACATGGATTATCAGGAAAAGCTGTTTCTCTGGAATTGTCGCCCGGACGCAAATCGACGCAATCTCATCTTTTGCGCCAATAACTTGAAGAATACAGAACATGCCAATCTTTATCTTGCTGCCGCTCTCTGTACTACAGATGCCAGCAAGTATCCAACTTCCAATTTCGGACCAGCTGTCTTCAGCATTGACGAATGGGACATGAAGAAAAGCTGGGCATACTTCAAGAACCATGAGCTTCGTCCTACCACTGTAGAGAACTTGCTCAACATGGCTGATGCCCATACGCCATACAAGATTGTCACAGTAAACAGGATCTTGAATATCATTGACAGAGAACTTGATTTCACCGAATTCCTTGGCCAGCTGTATACCGAATACAAGAAGATGCTCATACAACAGAAGATTGAACGCTACTTGAGTGGACTTAAGGGGTACATCATATATTGGTACAAGATAGAATCCGTACAGGCATACAAGGGCGTACCAGGCACTGTAACGGTGCTTTGCCGCTATACCATATGCCCAAAGAATACCACTGAGTCTATTACAGTAGAGAAGGAGGTGACTGTTGGTTGAGCCAGCCAAGACAAAATGGTCTTGAGATGCTGTTGAAAGACAGGTACGAAAAGAGACTCAATAATGCAGAAGGTGGCAGCTCCGAAGGCAGACTGCGTTCCACGAAGGGTGCAGATCTCGATGACCTGGCTGATATGCTCGCTAAACTGGTTTCCAAGAGCATGAGAAAGCAGAAGGTAGAGTTCTTGCCAGATGAGGGTGCAAGGCCAATCGTAGACCAAAGCATAAAGATCGATTCGCCTCATATCTATTTCTCTGTTGTTGACAGCATTCCCAAGAAAGAACTGAAGCCTATGGTGCGTGAAGAGATCAATGAGCTCTCAGATGATCAGAAAAGCCGTCGAATTGGATCTATTTTTGGCAAAAGATATATCAACATTGTTCAGTTCGACATATTTGCTGCTGATTATATAGAGGCGAACACGGTAATGAAGAATTTTGAAGAACTGATTTTTGATTACTCTTCATACCTCAAGGAGAACGGTATTGAGGAGATCTATCTTCAGAAACGCTTCACTGACAGAAATCTCGACCAATATCGTCAACACTTTTCCATACGTAGCCTGCAATACTATGTTGAAACTGAAAAGCTGTTTGCGCGTTTTGGCGAGACAATGGAATCAGTACTTACCAGCAAAGAACCGTAAGAACTACGGGAATAGCCCGGCAAAAAGCTTCACCTCATAGCCATTGGCCGGGAACCGTCGCGGTCTTGGCTACGACGGAGTTCAGAGATAGCAAATTTTTATAAGGAGGAAATTTCATGGGTATTTTCGACAATGAAGTCAACCTTCCTGGCGTTATTACCGAAGTTGAGGCCGATTATGGCTACGGCTATGACACATCCCTCTTTGGTACGACCGATAGCGTCATGGTGATTGGCACCGCGTTCAACGGTCCGGTTGGCACCCCGACTCCGGTCTACAGCCCTGAGCACGCTTCTTATGTATTTGGCGATGTCTATGACAGCACTAAAAAGCAGGAAGCGACTCTGGTTGCGAGCGTTCAGGATGCGTGGGACCGCGGATGCCGTACTATTTACGCTGTTCGCGTAGGCGGCAAGGATCTCTACAAAGACTATGATTTCTGCGTGGATAACGGCTACAAGCTCCGTGTCAACAGCATCTTCCCAACCAACAAGGGCAAGGACATTTATTTCTACTATGACGGCACGCATGGCCGAGAGGAGATCACGTTCTTCAAGCCGACTGAGCGCGCAACCATCGCCGAGAAGAAGGCTGGTCGTGTTTCCAGCGTAACCGGCGGCGTGCTCAGCACGACAATCAAGCTCGCTTTGGATCGCGGCGTATCTTTCAACTCCAAGCTCGTTGATCTCATCAACATGGTCAACGGTAACGATGCGAACAACACGTTCTTCCTGTCCATTGTGGATGCGAATGGCGTAGACGTTACATCTTCTCCGCAGGCATACGAGATCCCTGTTGGTGTCATGTACTCCGGTCTGTACACCATCGGTCGCGACAAGAACATGGAAGGCGTTATCCAGAGAACAGAGCAGCATTTCTGCCTCCGCGGCGATACGACTGCAGTTGCTCCTTACTCTCCGTTTACGGATGATTACTGGCGCAAGCTCGTCGTGAACACCGATGTCACGAAGTCGCTGCCCCTGTACGCCAAGGATGTCGATACTCTCCGCAGCGCTCTTTCCGAGACCAGTGTCACGATGGCCGAGCTTTTTGATTTCATCAAGACCTCTGGCGTCATTGATCGTGTCTGGGGCAAGGATACCGTGGACTATGAGGAGACTAACCTCAGTGCTTTCGAGATGTACAAGCGTCTTGGTAACGGCTTTGCCATTACCGCCCATGCAGAGAAGCGTGTTAACGCCAAAGGAGAGGTTCTTACTCCGCGTATCAGAGAGACCGAGTATGAAAACCAGAAGCGCGTCCAGCCTATCGAGGGCGGTATCTATTCTGTCCTCCAGGATGCTGAAGTCAAGTATCGTGTTCTGAGCTGTGCTTTCGCAGACCAGAAGATCGACGGCAAGCTTCCTCGCACGGAAGACTTCAAGTGCACGATCCCGAACGCTCTTGAGATCCTCCAGATCAACGAGGGCATCAACGGCGAAGAGGCCATGAATGCTATCGAGCTGACTCCGAGCGTCGAGAGCGATGACCGCTCCGTTGCGAAGGCGTACAGCGTGAAGTTCGTTGATCTTGAGAACGACGAGAACGTGCAGGACAAGAAGGCTTTGGTCGACAAGGCCCTTATGTACAAGGACGTGTTCGACATCCTGCCTCGCGTTGCTGATGTCTCCGAGCTCAAAGAAAAGAACGGCAAGTTCAAGGCATTCAAGGACGGCACCAACTTCATCGTTGGCGATCACATGTATCGCTTCTCTGACGACAGCCTGACCGAGATTGCTGCTTCTGCTATTGCTGGCCGCAACTTCATTGCAAAGACCGGCGCTGAGTACAGCTTGTACGTGGCTGATGAAGCCGGTGTTCTCTCTGAGGCTGCCGGTGCTCCTGAGATCATCGACAGCAAGGAAGGCAAGACCACAACTGCAGAGTACGTTCTCGGCTCCGCTTTCGGATTTGTCTTCGTGTTCAAGGCAACTGGCGCTTCTCTTGATCCTATCGGAGATTTCGCTGGCGCAACTTCCGTTGAGGATGAGCGCGTTGCTATCTACGCTGAAGATCTCTCGATCGGCACGAACCAGATCATTATCAGGACAAACGCACTGCCTGGCCTGACGGTTGCCGATTTCGTTGAGTTCTGGAACCAGAACAACATCCTCAACCATTTGTTCACTGCAAAGATGACCACAAATGGTGAGGAGCGCCGTGACCTGTTCATCGACAATGCTTCCGGCGAGTTCTTCCCGCGTCTTTTCGACGAGCCCACTGCTGGAGCCAAGGTTGCCGCAGTTTCCGTTGAAGCTGCTACCAAGAAGGTTTCCGACCTGACCGATGCTGACAAGGCTGCTCTCGACAAGAGCGGTGTGTCTCTCGATGGGCTTGCCGACACTGATGATGTCAACGTCCCTGCTTATGAGATCCCTGAGCATCAGACGGAGGACTTCCAGATGCTCCAGGCTGACCGTCGTATAGACTACGACTACAACCTGTACATCCCGTACAGGACTACGGACAACTTCGCACGTCAGCTGGCACAGCACTGCACGTATACCGAGCTGAAAACTACTCCGACCTGGGGCTTCATCGGTTGCAGTCGTCTTACCAATACCAATCTCAAGTCGGTTGCTAACAAGGTCACTCAGCTGTGCGATATGAACTTCGACATGTACGGCAAGACCAATTATGGCCGCGATATTCTCGATGCTCATAACCGCCCGTACCCGATTGGCAAGAACCTGAACCTCGTATTCGGCCAGTATCTGGTTCCCATTACGGGCCAGAACTACAGCTACGTCTCGACCGGCGCCGCCGGTTACGCAGGCATGATGTCTACTCTGCCGCTCGACCAGAGCTCCACGTCGCAGCCGATCGCGATCGACTCTACGTCGTTCAGCCTGACCCAGAGCCAGTGCTCCAACCTGACAGCACAGGGCATCGTCACGTTCCGCCGCAGCTTTACCAAGGGCATCGTGGTCACTGACGGTATCACCATGGCTCCGTCCGACAGCGCATTCCGTCGCCTGAATGCGAGCCGCATTATCGGTTCCGTTGAAGACCTGATCCGTGCGTCTGCCGAGCCGTACATCGGTAAGCAGAACCATCAGGCGAACCGTAATGCATTGAATACGGCGATCAAGTCCTCGCTTGACAAGCTGCTTGGTATTCTTGTCGAGAAGTACACCTTCACGATGAACACGGATCCGCGTATCCTCAAGTTCAATTACATTGAGATTAGTTACGAGATTGTTCCGATCTACGAGATCCGTGAGGTACGCAACACGATCAGGGTAACTGACAGTCTTTCCAAGACGGAATGATTTATTCCGAAGCATAAGATAAGTATGGGGGCGCAATGCCCCCGTGCTTAGATGTTTCCTTTAATAACAAGGAGTTGAAGAACAAGATGGCAGATAACCGTTTTGCTAGTGATTATACGCAAACGTACACCAGCTTCTCCGGTTGCGATATCGTAGCGACATTCGGCAACCAGGTCATTGGTGAACTGCAGGCTATTACTTATTCTATTCAAAGGCAAAAAGCACCGATTAACTAAGTATAGGTCGGTCCGGCAGTAAAGCATAGATAGCTGCTGGAGAGAAGCGCGGAAAAAATCTGGGACGCTAAACCGAAAGGCATGCAAATCAGAGGTGAAGGCAAAAGCCAGCCGCAACGCATAGGAGATGAAATAATTCTCCCACGAGGCCGCGCTGGACACTATGCAATCGTCCAAAAAGATATGCTGAGCTTGCAGGAAACTGCAAGAAGCCAAGGATAAAAAGCCTCGGCGATAACAAATATGCTATACTATGGGTTCCGCAGAGCCCCGTTCTTTTTCGAGAGGTTAACAAAATAGCTTCTCCTTCGCAGTGATGCGATGAAAAATAAATTTCGTGATATGCTGGGAAGCCCTAAGAGCTCCAACGCTACAACGTAATCGGTAACGATAAACGTGAATGCTAGAAAAGTTTGTGAGATTGGGTAATCAGCAGGCAGCTTTACCTTCTGGGTATTGCGCCCCAACGACTATCCCTCGGCTGCTTAAAAACAGCAATAGGAGTAGGGCCTCGCAAGAGGTTGGTGAAAATCCATTAAATCGAAGTGCGAAACTCTTATTCTATAAGACTTTGAATAAGATGAAGATATAGTCTAGCCCCGCTGTTAAATCAGCGTTAAAGTATCCTGAAAGGGAGGGTGTAAGCGAAGCGCGGGATTGCCGGTACTCTTATCTTTACCGTGTTCGACCGCGATGCTCTGCTTGAAAGCTTGAAGGATATCGCTATTTGGCGTATCGGTGGTGAAAGCAGCAAGGCTGCGATCGCTGAAGGTTCTGTCGTATCTATCGATGAATGGGATACGGCAATGACTGCAATGAGCCAGAAGGAAGGCATCGATAGCGGGACGTCTATTTCTAATCAGGCCAACCAGATAACCAAAAACATTACAGAGGAGTCTGTACCTCATTACGACGATGAGATTCCTCCGTTCGATATCACGGTTTCTTTCGCTAATGAGTATGGCCAGAATGCAGTGCTCGTTATCTACGGCGTTGAAATTCTGAACGAGGGCACCGGCTTCTCTATCGACAATGTGACTACTGAGAAGGCTTGTACGTTCGT